>Ga0213830_1000064_pt1 | contig 219396 bp, 203 predicted proteins | sample SWATP11_FD_161661 | JGI IMG/M metagenome (GOLD analysis project Ga0213830, IMG submission 161661) | Coastal seawater microbial communities from Marineland, Florida, United States - SWA TP1 #1 | ecosystem: Environmental > Aquatic > Marine > Coastal | place: USA: Florida | collected 2016-08-06 | reverse complement strand
GGAGGAGAATCAATGAGAAAACTGGCGCAATCCGGACAGATAGGATAAAAATAGGGTTAGAGAAAAGCGAGGAAAACAGGCGTCCGGATTAAACCGGTGCCGGTGTCCGGATTAGCCGGAATATGCAGGATCGACATGGAGCAGCGCACAGCATGGGACACTTTCATGTTCGGGGTGGTGTCCTTGCTAAATATTACCGGTCCGCCGCCATTAACGTCGGTGGCTAAAATATGCAGCGGGATGGGCGCCTCCGAAAACGTCATGCCATCGAGTTGCTGATCCATCCATTGTTCAAACTTTATGCCGGACGACAGGCCGCCGTGGCGCAGTAATCTGAGAATCGAGAAGTCCCGAAACTGTCTGAAATCGGTATTCACAGCCAGGTCGTACAACGCTTTATTCGACATCCCGTAGCTGTGCAGTGAAGCCACTATAGAGCCTCCGGATATTCCAACCAATGAATTAAAACTGACTGCTAATTCCTGCAGTGCTTTGAGGATACCGATGTGGGCAAGCAGTCGGGTGCCACCACCAGAAAATATGGGCACGATCTGTTGTGTTGCCATAGCGTCTTAAAAAAATTGCCGATGATATTAGCATATACCAATTTGCTAATAACGCTGGATTTTTGGTCTTCTTTCGGGAACAAATTAAGCCTGCCCGGGACGCTTCGCCGGCTTAAAATAACAAAGCAGGCCTGCTGGCCTGCTTTACTGGTAAGACGCGAAGTTATGCTTAACGGTTACGCAATGCTGCTTTCATCTCCTTGCGTTTTTGATGCAATAAAGGCTCAGTATAACCACTTGGCTGTTCCTTACCTTTAAAGATAAGTTCACTGGCAGCCTGGAAGCCGATCGAATTAGCGGTATCCGGGGTCATGGCAATGTAATGAGGATCGTTAGCATTTTGTTCATCAACCAGTTTGGCCATGCGTTCCAAAGAGGCTTTTACCCTCTCCTCAGAGATAATGCCATGAGCCAGCCAGTTAGCCAGATGCTGACTGGAAATCCGCAGGGTTGCACGGTCTTCCATTAACCCGACATCATTGATATCCGGTACTTTGGAGCAACCAACGCCCTGGTGAACCCAGCGTACAACATAGCCCAGAATACCCTGAACGTTATTGTCTACTTCGCGCTGGATTTGTTGCCCGGTCAGTGAGGATGGATCTGCCAGTAACGGCAGGGTGATAATGTCATCTATACCGTCAAACTGCTCGCTGGCGAGTGCTTTTTGCAAGCCGAACACGTCTACCTGGTGGTAGTGCAGTGCATGCAACGTTGCGGCAGTAGGCGAGGGCACCCAGGCCGTATTCGCGCCCGATTTCGGATGGCCAATTTTCGTTTCCATCATCTGCGCCATTTGATCTGGTACTGGCCACATGCCTTTACCAATCTGCGCTTTGCCGGACAAGCCGCAGGCCAGGCCGGTGCTTACGTTAGCTTTTTCATACGCCTGGATCCACTTCATGGTTTTCAGGCTGGCCTTATCTGCGAAGGGGCCTGCCAGCATTGATGTGTGAATTTCGTCACCGGTGCGGTCTAAAAAGCCGGTGTTAATGAACACAGTGCGCTGTTTAGCCGCCGCAATACAGGCTTTCAGGTTAACACTGGTGCGGCGTTCTTCATCCATAATACCCATTTTAAGGGTGAAGGGCTCAAGACCAACCACTTGCTCAATACGGCCAAACAACGCGTTGCTGAAAGCAACTTCGTCCGGGCCATGCATTTTTGGTTTAACAATATAGATACTGCCGGTACGGGTATTTTTAAAGGTGCTGTTACCCAACAGGTCATGCTTGGCAATCAGTGAGGTGATGACCCCGTCCATAATGCCTTCCGGTACTTCTTCGCCGTCGAACAAAATGGCGTCATTGGTCATCAGATGCCCTACATTACGCACAAACATCAGGCTACGGCCCGACAATGTTAAACTGGCGCCGCCAGGTGAAGTATATTCGCGGTCCGGGTTCATTTTACGCTCAAAGGTTTTATCGCCCTTTTGCATCTCAATGCTCAGCGTACCTTTCATCAGTCCGAGCCAGTTTGAATAGACCAGGGTTTTGTCTTCAGCATCTACCGCGGCAACAGAGTCTTCACAGTCCATAATGGTGGTAAGGGCTGCTTCCACCAGAATATCCTTAACTCCCGCCGGGTCGGTCTTTCCGATAGGGTGAGAGTTATCTATCTGGATTTCAAAATGCAATCCATTGTGCACAAATAACAATGCTGTAGGCGCATCGGCAGAACCCTGATAGCCTTGCCACTGGGTGCTATCAGCCAGGGTGGCAACATCACCGTCAGCTAATTTTACAGCGATGTTGTTACCATCTATTGCGTAGCCAACAGCCTGTTTATGACTGCCGGTAGATAATGGCAGCATGGTGTTAAGCCATTCCCGGGCGGTTTGGATGACTTTTTCACCACGTACAGGGTTAAACGTTTTGCTGATTTCTGCCCCGCCGTCAGTGCTGATCACATCAGTACCATAAAGCGCATCATACAGGCTTCCCCAACGGGCGTTTGCCGCGTTTAGTGCATAGCGGGCATTGTTAATGGGAACCACTAACTGCGGGCCAGCCATAGTCGCCATTTCGGCATCGACGTTGTCAGTTTCAATGCTGAAGTCGTCAGGCTCAGGCTGTAAATAACCAATTTCCTGTAAAAACAGTTTGTACTGCGTGCCGGTAGGTGAATTGCCTGCTTTATGATAATCATCAATTTTGGCTTGCAGCTCGTCACGTGTGGTCAGCAAGGCTTTGTTCTGGCCAGCAAATTCTGCCAGAATGGCCTCGAAACCCTGCCAGAAGCCAGTTTCCTCAACGCCGGAGCCAGGTAATGCTTGCTCATTGATAAAGGTGTCTAAAATCTTCGCAACCTGCATACGGCCGCGTTGAATATAATCCTGCATAGAAGTCCCCTGTCTACGGTTAGTAGTCCTCAGTCTAGAGGGATGTGCAGTAAATTTTTAGTTTATGGTTTTTATTGCTGCCATAAGCAGTGTGAATGATTGTGAGGTGGCTAAGCAGGGTTTACCGGCGTTGCGCCGGTAAACCATCGGGAAGGCTAACAACTGAGTTTTTGCATTGCCATTAAATGGCTACTGCATTTCGGCCGCCACATCACCAATCAGGCGACGTAGCCAGATATGCCCGGCATCGTGGTGGAGCAGGGCACTCCAGGCCATTTTGAGCGCAATGGGCGGAATATCAAACGGTGGCTCGCGCAGCACGATATCCGGATCATCGGTAAATATTTTGGCAGCTTTGCTGGGCAGTGTCGCAATCAGGCTCTGGCGTTTGGCAATTTGCAGGGCAGCATGATAGTGTCGGGTGAACACCCGGATATCTCGTTGTTTGCCCAGTTTGGTGAGCTCTGCGTCAACCCAGCCGAGTTTTTGTACCTCGTTGGGGTCAATGCCTACACCCACACCAAAGCCGGTTTTGCTGACCCAGATATGCTGCGCTTTGAGATAGGTTTCTAAATCATAATGGCTGGCGAGCGGGTGTTTTTTATTCATTACACAGGCAAAATTATCGTACCAAATCACTTTCTGGTGGAATGACAGCGGTAATTCGTCAAAACGGTTTATGGCCATATCCACTTTGCCTTGTTCCACGTCGTGGAAAGTAACGTCGCTGGGGGTGATTAAATCCAGCGTAATATTAGGTGCACAGTCGGCCAGCCTGCCAAGGAGCTCCAGCAACAGGGTAGATTCGGCGTAGTCACTGGTCATGATGCGGAAAGTACGGCTGCTGGTGGCAGGGTTAAAATCAGTTTCTGGTTGAATAGAGCTTTCCAGTTTACTCAGTACATCGCGGATCACCGGTTGCAGTTCCAGCGCCCGTTTGGTGGGCGTCATGCCGTCACTGGTGCGCACCAATAGCGGATCCTTAAATAAATCACGCAGGCGCTTGAGACCATTACTCATTGCCGGCTGGGTAATGCTTAGCTGATTTGCGGCGCGGGTAACACTGCCTTCTCGTAAAAGGACATCCAGATACACCAATAAATTCAAATCAACCTTCGCAATATTCATAACTGTAATAGCCTGTATTAGTTTTATTAAACGCCGCTATTATACTCATAGTCTGAGTGCTTGTCAGATAGGTCTTTGGTCGTAGTGCTTTATTGGTGTTTAATAGTTAACTGTCTGAAATTATTTATAAATTTGTATTAAGAGTGGCGCGGATGTTTTTTGTGAATGGTTAAAAATAAATAATTATGGTGAATAAAACCGATAAAACCACCAATTTTTCAGTTCATACGAGAATAAAAAAAGCCTCCCGAAGGAGGCTTAACACGAATCGACTTGTTTCAGTTGGGAATGAGTCGAATTAGTCGAACTGGTTCATGGTGTTGTCTTCACCACTGGCTTTCAGCGCCTGCTCACCAGAGAAGTACTCTTTGTGAGTGTCACCTAAATCAGAGCCAGCCATTGCCTGGTGCTTAACGCACGCCAGACCCTGACGGATTTCCTGACGCTGTACGCCTTTAACGTAAGCCAGCATGCCTTCTTCACCGAAGTAACCTTTCGCCAGGTTGTCAGTAGACAGCGCAGCAGTGTGGTAAGTCGGCAGTGTGATCAGGTGGTGGAAGATACCCGCTTCACGAGCAGCATCCGCCTGGAAGCTTTGAATCTTCTTGTCAGCAGCCGCTGCTAGTTCAGTCTCATCGTACTCAACAGACATCAGGTTAGCGCGGTCGTAAGCTGAAACGTCTTTACCTTCTTCTGACCATGCGTCAAATACTTGCTGACGGAAGTTCAGAGTCCAGTTGAATGATGGAGAGTTGTTGTAAACCAGTTTCGCATTAGGGATAACTTCACGGATTTGGTCAACCATGTCACCAATCTGACGTACGTGTGGTTTTTCAGTTTCAATCCACAGCAGGTCAGCACCGTTTTGCAGGCTGGTGATACAGTCCAGTACACAACGCGCTACACCAGTATCAGGCTTGAAGCGGAACAGACCGTTAGGCAGACGCTCAGGCTTGACCAGCTCACCGTTTTGCTTCAGTACCAGATCACCTTCGTTCAGGTCTGCTACAGAGTTAACTGGAGTAGTTTGCAGGAACGCGTTGTACTGAGAGGCCAGGTCGCCTGCGCTGGTAGAAACAGGGATTTTCTGTGTCAGGCCAGCACCTAATGAGTCAGTACGGGCAACGATAACACCATCGTCCACGCCCAGCTCTAAGAAGGCATAACGAACTGCGTTGATTTTCGCCAGGAAGTCTTCATGAGGAACCGTTACTTTACCGTCCTGGTGACCACACTGCTTGGCATCAGATACCTGGTTTTCGATTTGGATACAGCACGCACCCGCTTCAATCATTTTCTTAGCCAACAGGTAAGTGGCTTCTTCGTTACCGAAACCGGCATCGATGTCGGCAATGATTGGCACAACGTGCGTTTCGTAGTTGTCAATTTGCGCCTGGATAGCAGCTACATCGCCACCGCTTGCTTTAGCAGCGTCTAACTGCTTGAACAGATCACCCAGTTCACGTGCGTCAGCCTGACGCAGGAAGGTGTACAGTTCTTCGATTAATGAGGCAACTGAGGTTTTCTCGTGCATTGACTGATCCGGCAGTGGGCCGAACTCAGAACGCAGTGCGGCAACCATCCAGCCAGACAGATAAAGATAGCTCTTACTGGTAGTGCCCTGATGTTTCTTCACGGACAGCATTTTTTGCTGACCAACAAACCCGTGCCAGCAACCTAAAGATTGCGTGTATTGAGTACAGTCTGCATCGTACTCGGCCATGTCCTGACGCATAATTTTTGCCGTATACTTAGCAACGTCCAGACCGGTTTTGAAGCGGTTTTGAACAACCATACGTGCAGCAAAATCTGGACTGATGGCATCCCAAGTACCGTTATATTGACTCTTAAGCGTGGCAACCTGATCGATTGCATTTTGGTATTCTGACATGACTGTCTCTCCTTCCCGAAAATAGAATGAATCTTTTGCTGATAACACCCTTGGGTTGTCATCGACTTCCATTTCATCCTAGAGCGGTGAGCTCAATAACAGAAATATATAATCCTCATTATCGTAATAATTTATGTGAATGTTGTGTGTTTAAATTCTGAACAGTGTGATTACAAAGGATTTTCCGCGCAAAGTGAGCAAAAAAAATCTATTATTATGGCAGGATACTTGTCAGGCCATTTATCATGAGTGAAATACTTTCGTCAGTTGATCAGCGAACTAAGCTGGTAGGTGAAAACCGCCTGGAGTTATTGTTGTTCAGGTTAGGAACCCGTCATACCTACGCTATCAATGTGTTTAAAGTAAAAGAAGTGATCACGGTGCCGAAGATGAATATGATGCCAGGAATCCATGGGAATCTAAGGGGCGTGACAATTTACCGCGGGCTGACGATCCCCGTGATAGACTTGCGGCAGGCAATAAGAATGCGGCCGGTTAACGCAGACAACACTACTATCGATCGCAATGTTATTATTACCGAATATAACCGTTCTGTGCAGGGGTTTATGATCGGTGATGTCGTCAGTATTGTTAATACATCCTGGGAAGATATCCAACCTCCGCCCAAATCCATCGGTAAGACAAACTTCCTTACCGCCATCACTCAGATTGATATTCAGGGTAAACGAGAGTTAGTCGAGATTATCGATGTGGAAAAAGTGCTGGCAGAAATCATTGAATATGATGTCACTATCTCCGCAGAAATCCTTGATCAGGCCGTTGTCGAGCACCTGAAAGGGCGAAAAGTGCTGATCGTGGATGACTCATCAACGGCTCGCAAACAAATTCGCGATACCCTTGAGCAACTCGGGTTGCACATTCTTGAATGTCACAATGGGGCGGAAGCTCTGGGGTTGCTAAAGGAGTGGGCCGATTTAGGTAAAACTGTTACCGATGAAATTTTAATGATGTTTACCGATGCCGAGATGCCGGAAATGGATGGCTACCGGTTAACCGCCGAGGTCCGCGCCGACCCGCGCATGGCAGACTTATTTATCGCGCTGAACACTTCGCTAAGCGGTAGTTTTAATCAGGCCATGGTGGAAAAAGTCGGTTGCAACCGCTTTATCTCAAAATTCCAGCCAGACATGCTGGTGGACGTGGTTCAGCAACGCATGCGGGAGTTGCTCTAAACCCTAATCGCGTGCATGGGCATCTGGCAAGGATGTCGGTATACTCTGCGTTAAATTTAATTAACCTGTTGTTTTAACATCTTATCGGTTTTTCATGCAGATGTAAGATAGCAGCGATACAATCTATTACACAGCGATATATTAAGATTACAAAAAGGAACCTATCGTGCGACAGAAATTGCTTGCGGCAGTGGCCGCAACATTTGCGTTGTCGGCTTGCGTCAATACTGCCGATACCGCTTCTACCCAGAAGCAACTCCCCGCGACGCCGAAAAATATCATTATGATCGTTGCAGACGGTATGGGGCCTGCCTATACCACTGCCTATCGTAATTTTCGTGACAACCCCGACACACCAGAGGTGGAAAGGGTCGTGCTGGATAATATTTTCGTGGGAAATGCCAGCACTTATCCTGATCTGGTTTCAGGTTTTGTCACTGATTCAGCCGCCTCGGCTACAGCGCTGGCCTCCGGGGTTAAAAGTTATAACGGTGCCATTGGCGTAGATAAAAACAAAAAGCCGGTGACGTCTATTCTGCAGCGGGCTAAACAGTTGGGGATGCGCACCGGTGTGGCCGTTACATCGCAAATTGTCCACGCTACACCAGCCTCTTATGTTGCCCACAATGAAAGCCGCCAAAATTACAATGAACTGGCAGACAGCTTCTTTGATGATCGTATTAATGGTCAGTTTGTCGCTGATGTGATGCTGGGGGGCGGCACTCGCTATTTTGAGCGTGAAGATCGTAATGTTACCGCTGAGTTTATCGATGCTGGCTATGCCTATGTAGATACTTACAACAAACTGGCCACGCTGCCTGCAGGCGAAAACGTGCTGGGACTTTTTGCTGAAGTAGGCTTGCCGTGGGCTCTCGACGACCTGCGTAAAAATCGCCTTGCTTATCTCACAGAGCATGCGATTAAGCATCTGGAGAACGATAAAGGTTTCTTTTTGCTGGTGGAAGCCAGCCAGGTAGACTGGGCTGGTCATTCTAACGATATTGCTGCCGCGATGGCTGAAATGCATGACCTTAACCTTGCGCTGGAGTATCTGGTTAGCTATGTGGAAGAACACCCGGATACGCTGGTGGTTCTCACAGCAGATCATAGTACAGGTGGATTAACCATCGGTGCGCGCGGTGAATATCGCTGGGCACCTGAATGGTTGCATAAGCTTAAGCAGTCGCCAGTAACCATTGCTCAGAATATGACCAAGGCGGATTCGCCAGCTGCTTATGTCAGCGAAGCATTGGGCTTTAAGTTAAACGATGAAGAATCCAGCCAGGTGACTGAACTGGCAAAACAGGCCGACCTTGAAGCGCGATTCGATGGCATTAAAGCGCTTCTTGATATCCGGTCAAATACAGGGTGGACAACCACAGGTCATACGGGAGTCGATGTGGAAGTGTTTGCATTCGGCGCCGGTAGCAGTCAGTTTTACGGCCAGTATGATAATACTGATATCGCCAAGAAGCTGTTCGGTTTGTTACCTAAAAGCGCACCAGCAGTGAAAACACTAACCAAAACGGTTTCTCAAGAAGAAAAAAGCCAGTGCGATTTTGAAACCGACTGGCGCTGTGAGTAATTGATAGCTATTTCAGAGGCGCTCCTTAAAGCCTTTTTTAAAATGACGAACAGGTTTCTGTTCGTCATTTATCTTTCTTAGCACGCTCCGTGCGACATTTTATCGTGTTTCTTATTCGTATTTGCTAATGCAAACCAGGCGCCCAGTAAGCATAAAGGCATGGGAGCGAGTAGTTTGGCAGCTTGTTGAATAACCGAGTGCTCGGGATGCAGGAAAATGCCTAAGATGCCATACAGGGTTAGCACGCCGGCAAAATACATAGCATGCTTATAGCTGTCAGTACCGGTGCGTCGGGTTATAAAATAGGCACAAATTACTGCCACCACACTACCAATAATCATAGAGCCAACCGTCAACAGATTTGACTGCGCAGCCATGTCGATTAATTGTTGCTGCGTATAGGCTGAGGTATCAATACCGGATTGCCAGAATACCGACAGCGCCACGGCCAGAATGACCGTGGTAATAACATACATTAAAAATGCGATAACTAACGATTTTACGCTGAGTGGTTGAGTGTTCATCTTTCTTCCTTCTACGGCAAAGCGCGCAGTAATACGGCAATCTGCCTAATTATGTTGTTTAAAGTAAAGATGAGCCAAGCCCGTATTTTTTCTTTAGGCGGGTATGCTTAAAGACATAAACGATAGCGGAAATGACCAACGCAATAGAAACCGCATTCTTTAATAATTGAAATGTGGATTCATCAATACGCTGCTCGCCAAAGGCGGTAAAAATACCGTAAAAACCAAACAGGTGACTGGCAAGTACAACCCAGAATGCAATATGTAACTTTCTGATTTCGAGCTTGCCTTGTTCTGTTTGCCGGGATTTCTCGTGGTCATTTTCTATCGGCAAAGGCGCAGTGACTGCTTCCTTGCCGGATTGCGGAGAGTCGGGTGCAGGGTTGTCAGTTAACGCATCGTCTGCCAACAGTTCAGTAATAGCAATATCAAACACGGCACCCAGGCATTTTACGCTCTCCTGTGACGCCACTGATTTTGCTTCAATTCTCTGAACTGTTCTTAAACTTAACCCCGACATTTCAGCAAGCTGTTGCTGAGACCAGCAGCGGCTTTCTCTGAGCTGTTTAAGTTTATTTGCGTTAATTTTCAATTGCATTAGGGGTCTCCGTTGGCTCGATTTAAAGCTAACAGGAGTTGCCCGTTTTCCTGACGTCATTTACCCGTAACGCTTACGTTACCAGTACGACACCAGGTGTCAAGTCACTCTTTTCTTTGGTTTTTTACTGTTCTTGTTAGCCGTGATAATTTCGTGATACTTCCGTGATCAAGGTGTGAAAAAAAGCTTCTAGTCTTTTCCTTCGAGGATGTAGGAGTCGATGCAGTTTCAGGCTAAACAACCTATTTACTGACCAATACGGAGAGAGAAAATGAAGAAAATACTGGTTTCATTAGTGGTTCCTGCAGTACTGACTTTTACCGCACCGGCAATGGCTGCGGCAAAAACCTATGAAGTAACGATTCAAAATGTTACCTCTGGCATCAGTTTCACGCCATTCTTACTGGCTACACATAACCAGCGGGTAAGTTTATTTGAGCTGGGTGAACCAGCTACCGAAGCGCTGGGGCAAGTAGCGGAAGGCGGTGATACTACAGAGCTGCAAGCGGAACTGGATGCATCGAATGGGGTTTATCAAACCGCTGTCTCAGAGGGATTGTTAGGTCCTGGCGAATCGGTGACTATCTCTATTGACGCGCGCGGCGGTAAAAATAAACTGAGCCTGGTATCCATGTTATTACCCACCAACGATAATATCGTCGCTGCTCAGGCCATTGACCTTCCTTCCGGCATGAGAGCGCAATCTACCTATATGGCAATGGCATATGATGCCGGTACCGAAACCAACTCCGAAGAGTGCGCGTTTATTCCGGGACCGACTTGCGGTGGTGAAGCCTTTTCCGATACGGATTTAGGCGAAGGCTATATTTTCCCCTCAGCCGGGATCCATGGTGAAGGCGATTTGAGTCAGGCCATGTTTGACTGGCAGGGGCCGGTAGCCGTTGTGATGATTAAGCGGGTTTATTAAGCGGCGCTGACCCAGTTAATTCATTATGCGGTGTAGGTGTAACAGACTGCCCTGACAGGCAATTTGTTGCACCTGTACCGATTCACTACTGATTAATAAAGCGCTCAATATCCTCACCAGTAATTTTGCCAATCTGGCTGAACAGATACCACAGTGCAGCAATCAGCAACACCATTGAAGGGATAACTATGACGGGGTAACTCAATGCAGTCATTCGCCCTAATTCTTCAGTATAGGCCGTAGTACCCGGTTCGCTCACCAGAATTATCTTGGCAAGAATATAGTTAAGCGTAGAGGATAAGAAAAACGAACCGGCAACAATATAGGAGCAATGCCTGATTTTTTCCCTAAACAGTGGTTGCTTATTCTGTTGATCGAGCACTTCGTTTAATTTGGGCCAGTTAATAATCTGGTCATTGAGAATAAGCATCTTCACCAGCGGTTTTTCCGTTGCCTGAGTAACCAGCACGGCTATGCCTATAAGGGCTGGAATGGCGGCTTCTTTAATAGCGATATATTCTGCCGGTAACTTTAATAAACTGATCCCACCGGTTAGTAATACGCTCACAATCCCGAGTACGGAAAAGCCGTTAACCTTACCGCTTTGCTTTAAATCCCATAAGCCATAGCCCAGCGGAAAGCTAAGTGCTGCGACAATACTCCAGGCCGGACCTAAGTACTCTTCGGAGCTGGCATAGCTCATGAGTACCACCGGGATGACAATGTTAAATGCCAGATTAGGCAGAAACCCCTGATTCTGAGGTTTAGCGGTTGACTGTGTGCTGTCTGACATAAGGTAACTTCTTTACTTACAATAGCAGGCTATAAGCCTTGATATTAAGAGGATTTCGCCCACAGGTGAGCACTTAGTAAGCCCATAATGAAACCAAACAGGTGGTATTCAAAGGAAACAAATCGCTGTAAGGGCAGTACGCCGAATATCATACCGCCATATAGCACGGCTATCACTACCGAAATAATTAATAAATGTAATTTTTTGCTATAAAAGCCGCCCAGAATAAGAAAGCCAAGGTAACCATAAACAATGCCGCTGGCGCCAATGTGCATTGCATTTCGACCAAATAACCACACCAGTAATCCTGCGCCCAGCCAAATTAGCAGCGTGGACTTTACAAAAGTCAGCTTGCCCCACTGCATACTCAGCCACATAAACAGTAATAAAGGTAAAAAGTTACTGGCAAAGTGCGTCAGGTTGGCGTGTAGCCAGGGGGCCAGAAAAACACCCGGTAGGTTGCCAGGAACACGCGGCCGGATACCAAATTGATTTAACCAGTTCGACAGCAATAAATTAATAAACTCGGTGCCTAGCAGGCCGAGGGCCAATACACCTAAAATTCTGAGCTGTTGGGATAAGGTAAACTGTCTCATAAAATAATGTGCGGCAAATAGCGCGATAGGTCCTGGGTAATCAGTGAACGGTCTTCCCGAATAGAGATGCCAGCTGGCAAATCGTCTACCAGCCAGCTGCCAATCAACACGTATTGATCGCCGTAGCGGGGCAGGGGATGGTACTGTTGCAGGATAAACCCTTCTTCGCCGTAAGGTCCATCCGATAAGGTGGTTGGTGAATCATCGTCGTTGAGTAGCGAGATATTGGCGCCTTCACGGGAAAATAACGGTTTTTTAATCCATTTGCCGCCGGTGGTCCGATGCTTATCCTGCTCAAAAAAAGCCGGTAACAGGTTGGGATGATTGGGAAACGCCTGCCACAACAGCGGCAGCAGCGCCTTATTGGACAACACCGACTTCCATGGCGGTTCGAGCCAACCAACATCTGCCGCTTCCAGCGCATCGCCAAACTCTTCCCGGAGCATAAACTCCCACGGGTAAAGTTTGAAGCAATGGGTAATGGCGTTGTCGTCTAAATCGGTAAAATAGCCTGTGTCGCTAAGGCCTATTTCTTCAACAAACAAAAACGGGGCGTCTATGCCCGCTGCACTGGCGCAATCCTGCAGGTATTGCACGGTGCCCCGATCCTCTACCGAATCTTCACAGCAACTAAAGTGAATGCGTTGATAATTGTATTGCCGCCTCAATTGCTCAAAGCGGTAAACCAGCTTTTCCTGTAAGGAGTTAAACTGGTCGGCGTGGCGGGCAATCTTACCGGCATTCACCAGGTTCTCCAGCCATAGCCATTGCCAGAACCCGGTTTCGTACAGGGACGTTGGAGTATCTGCGTTGTTCTCCAGGAGTTTTGCCGGGGATTGCCCGTTGTAAACCAAATCGAGTCGTGAATACAGTGAAGGCTGCTTTTCACGCCAGCTTGAAGCGATAAAATCCCAGTGTGCTTGTGGTATCTGGCACTGCGTGAGCAATGCTTCAGAATTAACCACTTTATCCACTACGTGCAGACACATTTGGTGTAATTCGGCGGTTGGGTCTTCTATATCCTGCTCGATTTGTTGCAGGGTAAACTGATAGTAAGCACTTTCATCCCAATAGGGTTCGCCGTACATGGTATGAAAGTGAAAACCATATTCAGCCGCTAACTGTTGCCAGTTGTGGCGCGGCTGACTGGCCATTCTGAACATGCTAGCCGCCCCAGCCCTTGGATTTACTGCTGGAACTGCCCCAGCTCGATTTCGCCCGTACGCTACTACCAAATCCACCACGTTTAATGGTGCGATTAACGGTTGGTTTCTTCTCAAAAACCGATGACGGGGCACTATAAGAACGTTTTCTGATATCGCCATCAAAGACATAGCCGTTTGACGTGACCCAGCGGGAGCGGAACGGTGAGTAAGGGGAAAACGAGGTATACAGTGGTTGCGAATAGTAGGGCCGCGGTTGCAATAACTGACTTACCATGTAACCGGCCATAAAGGGCATAAAAAAGCTGCCGGAAGACGTTTGCACATACTGACAGCGGTCATTACCAAATTCGTATTCACAATCATTTTGTGTATCGAATTTAGGCGCAGTGCGATTATGCTCCTCAAGGGCTGACTCGTATGCTGCCAGACACTGGCCAGTTGCTTCCGGGTTATCCTGCTGGCAATCTTCCGGTGACACGTAAATGTTTGACTGTTCACGGCTGCCACCACAGGCGGTCAGCATGATCCCGGCTACACCTACCGCCAGCGGTTTTAAGGCAAAAGCTTTGCGTAACTGATGCAGATGAATACTTTTAGAACGTTTTTGTGAATGGCTCATCGCAAAACTCCTAATAAGTCATGCAAGCGGCATTCAGAATACCCACGGCAATCGACATGGCAGCAAGCATAACACCGGCAGAAATTTCATTGTTATTAATGCGCTCGGCAATTTTCGGCATAAAACTGAACCGCAACAGGGCAAACGCCAGGCTCTGGGCAATTACGGCAACAATGCCCCATAGAGTAAAATCAATCAGCCCCAGCGAGTTTGATGCGGCGCTTGCCAGGGCCAGACTGAAGCCAACCATGGCGCCACCAAAGCCAATTGCCGCGGCTACGTTTTTTTCCTGTTTAACCAGTTTCCATTCATCGTGCGGCGTCACCATGGCGTACACCACCTTAAAGATGAACAGGTAAATAATAGAGATCGCAAAATACAGGGCGAAGTTTAAAAGTCCGGCCATCGACTGAGTGATAATTTCCATGCGTTTTCCTTATTGTTAGCCGTTAATGCGAATATCTGAGGGGTGAATGTCAAACCCGGTACTGATCACCAGACAGCGATCGGCGTTGGCACCGACGATTTTCTCTTCGCCGGCAACCAGCAATGACTCCGTTCGGTCGTTATCAATTGGGCGCTCGTAAAGCATCATAAACTGGTCGGTTTCACTCACATCGCCGTCTTCTTCCCAGGTTTTTTCGGTAACGGCAACTGGTGGTGACTCATCACCCACAGCATCCCAGACGCGAGTAAACCCATGACCTTCCAATTCATAGGTGGGACGGGAAATCTCTTTGTCGAGACATTGTTGCCATTGCGACTGGTTGCCGATAGTCGTGGTGGAATAAAAGTACCAGAGCTTTACATCGGTAATGTGGTTTTCGCGCATGCCACCGTCGAGCACCACTTGCAGGAAGGCATCATCGTCGGTGTAAAAGCGCAAGAGTGTACCACCGCTGTCCAACTCTGCCTGGCCTACTGCCTGAATTAGATGCTGGCTGGCCGCCCCTTCAATGCATAATTGCGGCGTGAGTAATTTGAGCTTAAGCGCATCCAGTTCAAAGGAGCCGCCTAAGTACAGGCCCATCACCTCCGGTGCGGCAGGCTTTTTTGGGGCATCTGATGTAAACCATTTTTTAAACATATCACTGCTCCGTGAGCGCATTCCAGTTAATATCGGTAATGCGGGCTTTGGCGATATAATACAGCTTATCCTGCGGTGAAATAACGGTATCCAATGTGGGGTTGAGCGTGACGGATTTTCCGAGTTCAGCGCCGGCACAACCAATCAGAGTTGCATCATACTGTCGTTTAAACGCCATAAATAAAGTTTGATAGCTCACCGGCTCAATCGAGTGGGGGATAGTCAGAGAAAACTGCGCCTGACCATCGTCATCAACGCTTAACAAGTCGTGGTGCAAGGCGCTGGAACCGGGATCGAAAGCCGCTTTAGCCAGCATTTCAACCGCAACGCTGGGCGTGCATTCCACCTGTGGGCAATGCATCTGCAGCAGCCGGACCAGGCTATCATCATCAAAATAAGCAACCTGATGGGCTGATGGATTCTTTTGCGCACAATAAAGTGCTGTGGTCATGGTCAAATCATCTTCGGGATTGTCAATCAGAATGGTGGCCGCCGCGCTGATACAGGCCTTGTCCATGTCTTCATCCTTATTAAATGACTCAACCCGGATGAATTCTATCTGGCCGGGCATTGGGTTGGCAATGTCGGCTCTGACACAAAGTACGATGTCGGGCTTATCAGGTAGGGACTCACGTTCCTGCAGCAGCAGCTTTAATAGTAACAACGTGCGTTGCTCATTCCAGCCAATGACCAGAATATGGTTGCTTACACTGAGACTGGATAACCCCATAATACCTTTTCTCCATTGATTTCCCACAAACGCGGCAGCCCGGCCCACAATCATCGCAAAGATACTTAACCCAAGCGGGATAACATACAAGGCCACAACAAGCTTGCCAGCCGGGGTTTGCGGCGATAAATCACCGTAGCCAACCGTTGAACCAGTAACTGCCAGCCAGTAGATGAAGTCAACACTTTCGGTGAGTGCCTGTTCGTTAAATGCATAGAGCAATAACCACGACGACAATGCATAAAACAGCGTCGCCAGAACGATGGTATACCATCGCGATTCGGCAAAATAGTTAAGCATTACGCGTCGGATTTTTATCCACATATTGGCGCCACTGACTATCCCTGGTTACTGAGTTGCCTGCCATCTTCGCAAAAAAATAGCGGTTAGTCCAAGTACCTGCCCGAGAGCAAACCTGAGACTTAACCGCTTGATTTTATTTACTTGCCTAAAATGCGTGCCAGCTCATCATCGGCCGAGCTCTGGCCGCCTTTGATACCTGCCGCTGCCAGGCGTTTCTCTAAATCGTCAGACGATTCAGATGAAGCCAGTTCTTCCGCTGCTTCCAGCTCTGCGGTGCGCATTTTCTGCTTTTCCTGAATACGCGACAATGACTCAGTCGCCGTCTTCATTTTGCTGTTGGCACCCAAATGGCGGGAAGACACCGCAACCTGAGCCTTCTGCACGCTCTCGGTCGCTTTCACCATATCAACCTGTTGCTCCAGGCGACGAAGGTTGGCTTTCGCCTGCTGAATGTTTTTCGCTAACTGCTTTTCTGATGCATTGAACTGGTCGAGGTACTGTTGTTCCTGATCGCGTTCGGCTTTCAGTTCGCTTACCTTTTGCGCGCAATCAAGCGCCAGTTCACGGTCGGTGTCGATAGCTTTACGGGCATGGGCTTCATACTCCGCAATCGACTGATTAAATCCATCAACCTTTTGTTGTGACAATTTGCACTTTGCCAGAATTTGGGTGCGGGCATGATCAGATTTGCGCAACTCTTCTTTTGCTTCCCGAATTTCCTGTTCAAGAATTCTGATTGCCTGACTATCTACCACTGACTGGGCCGCTTCGTTGGCTCCACCTTTCACTGCTGTGATCAGTTTTTTCCAAACAGACATAAATTTCTCCTTAAATTACTTCAAATGTGACTCATAAGCGTCAAGGAAAGCGGCCACGTTTTGAAATAACGTAGTCACTTCAATTTGAATACTTTCTGCTTTTGACTGCGCGCTTAGCGCACCAAATGCCGTGTAGTATTCCTCTCCGTTGACGTTGGAAATGGCCACCGTTGTGAGTGGGAAAAGCATGTGAGTTGACAGAATATCGTGGTCCAGAGCGGCTTTGTCGGCAACCTGAGAAGCGTTAAACAGTAAACTCTCTACAATGATTTGTTCACCGCTGATTGCCAGCCAGGCATCCAGCCCGTCCTGATTTGCAATCAGTAAACATTCTTTCTCGCGGGTGACGACCAGGTCATCCATGTCTTTAAACAGGGCCTCAAGTTGTTCAAGATCCCATTCCATACTATATCTCCTTACCGAATCAGCTAAATGCCGTTAACTCTAGTCAGATTTACTACACTGTTGCAACGACTTTACGTTAATTAGTGCAACAAAGTGTGACTAAACCGATACTCTGTGTTGTTCTCATTGCCCGTTACGGCCGATTTTTTACGTGTATCTGCCGGAACGAGGAAAAGTGTAGACAATTAAGGTAGCAATAGTCAATAATAATTATGTCTATATGTGTAAAAAAGTGTGTCAATGTAAATTATAATTCACGAAAGGGGTTATTTTGAAAGGTCAAAATCAATGGCGGATGGTGGTGCAGCGGATTATTCGCTCAGAAATGTCGCTGCGCGGTGTGAAATATCAGGGGTTAAGTGACAAACTGGCAGAAATTGGGGTTTCGCAAACGGCAGATAATCTGCGTAATAAGGTGAACAAAGGCATTTTAGGCGCTGATTTACTGTTGCAAATTCTTTTTGTGCTCAAAGCAAGGCCGTTATCGGCAGAGATGATGGCCGAAATAATGGCCGCTGGTGACAACGATTAATTCGCTACGATGCAGTGGATACGTGAATTGTGCGGCACATAAACAAAACCCAGCCAAAGTGACTGGGTTGAACAAGGAAGATGGGAGAACATCATCGCTTTGGTTAAATAATAGTCTTATTCCAAAATAATAAAAGAAAAACTGTGTATCATACGGCATTCATTGGTATAAATATAAATACCTAAAGTTGGTGAGAGAATTGCTAACCAACTTAAAATGTGGTCTTAAGTGTGCCGGGAAGGTCTGAAATCCTCCCTCTCATGAGCGCTGAAGTGCAGCCTTAAGCATTGATATTGTGCCGAAGACACCGCCTTTTTCGGCGAAATGTGTTACACTCCCGCCAATTTTTGACAGAAACCCTTTTATATCGCCGGAAACCCCGTCCGCGCTGGTAATTCCTGCGATTTAAAAGCAATTTGATACAACATTTGAGCTGCATGAAATTATCAGATTTTAGTTTTACTCTGCCTGAGCACCTGATTGCTAAACATCCTACCGCTGAGCGCACTGCCAGCCGTTTGTTACACCTCGATGGCAAAACGGGTAGGGTCGACCATAAACAGTTCCGGGACATGCTCGAGTTGGTGGAGCCCGGTGATCTACTGGTGTTTAATAATACCCGGGTCATACCTGCGCGCCTGCTGGGGCAAAAGGCCTCGGGCGGTAAAGTGGAAGTGCTGGTTGAGCGCATTGTGGATGAGCACAACGCCCTGGCCCATGTGCGCGCCAGCAAAGCGCCTAAACCCGGCACAAAGCTGCTGCTGGAAGGCGCGGTTGAAGTCACCGTAACAGGCCGGCAGGACACATTGTTTGAACTGTGTTTCGACGGGGCCGGTACGGTGCTTGAGCAGCTTGAAGCCCACGGCCATGTGCCACTACCACCGTATATAGACAGAGCCGATGAAGACAGCGACAAAGAACGTTATCAAACGGTTTACAATCAGGCGCCCGGTGCCGTAGCAGCACCCACGGCGGGACTCCATTTTGATGAGATCATCTTAACAGCACTGGCAGAAAAGCAGGTCAATCTGGCTTACGTTACCTTACACGTAGGCGCTGGGACTTTTCAGCCGGTGCGGGTCGACAATGTGCTTGAGCACAAGATGCACAGCGAATATGCCATTGTGCCACAAACTGTGGTCGACGCAGTTCGAGCTACCAAAGCCGCTGGTAAGCGTGTGATTGCTGTAGGGACTACCTCAGTGCGTTCACTGGAATCTGCGGCACTGCATGCTGATAAAACTGCAGTGATTGAGCCGTTCCAGGCCGACACGGATATCTTTATCTATCCCGGTTTCGAATTTAAGGTAGTGGATGCCATGTTCACTAACTTTCACTTGCCCGAATCCACGCTGATCATGCTGATCAGTGCTTTTGCCGGGCGCGACAATGTGCTCAAGGCTTATGCCGCAGCCATTGAACAGGAATACCGCTTTTATAGCTACGGCGACAGCATGTTTATTGAAAAAAGCATTAACACATGATCTCTGTTGTATTGCTGGTATAATCCGCCCTCAATTGAGTATCGACAAAGGGGCGCGCAAATAGCCCTCTTGATCAGACAGGATATTATTTCTCATGCAATTTGAACTGCTCCATACCGACGGTCGCGCCAGACGGGGAAAGCTGGTGTTTGAACGTGGCGAAGTGGAAACGCCGGCGTTTATGCCGGTAGGTACTTACGGTACCGTAAAAGGAATGACCCCCGAAGAACTGGCCGAAAGCGGTGCCCATATTTGTCTGGGAAACACCTTTCACCTGATGTTACGCCCGGGTACCGGGATTATAAAAGAGCACGGTGATCTGCACGATTTCATGCACTGGCAAAAGCCAATTCTCACCGATTCCGGTGGTTTTCAGGTCTTTAGCCTGGGTGATTTACGCAAAATTACCGAAGAAGGGGTGACCTTCCGCTCGCCAATCAATGGCGAGAAGATTTTGCTGACGCCGGAAAAATCCATGGAAGTGCAGCGCGATCTGGGCTCGGATATCGTGATGATCTTCGACGAGTGTACGCCATACCCGGCTACCCAGCAGGAAGCCCGTATTTCTATGGAACTGTCGCTGCGCTGGGCGCGACGCAGTAAAGATGCGCATGGTGATAATCCATCAGCCTTGTTCGGTATTATCCAGGGCGGCATGTACGAAGACCTGCGGGATATTTCTCTGGCTGGTCTTGAGGACATTGGCTTCGACGGTTATGCCATTGGCGGATTGTCGGTGGGTGAACCCAAAGAAGACATGATCCGCATCATCGAACACACAGCACCGAAAATTCCTGAGCATAAGCCCCGTTACCTGATGGGCGTAGGGAAACCAGAAGATATCGTAGAGGCAGTTCGCCGCGGCATTGACATGTTCGATTGCGTGATGCCAACCCGCAACGCCCGTAACGGTCATCTGTTTGTCACTGAAGGTGTGATAAAAATCCGCAACGCCAAACATAAGCATGATACGGGCCCGCTGGATGAAAATTGTGATTGCTACACTTGCAAAAACTATTCTCGGTCATATTTACATCATCTCGACAAGTGCAATGAGATACTTGGCGCCAGACTCAATACCATTCACAACCTGCGTTATTATCAACGGGTTATGCAGGGATTGCGGGACGCGATTGCGAGTAATACTCTGGACGAATTTGTCAGCGAATTTTACGCACAGAAAAACATGCCGGTACCGGCTTTATAACAATTTATAACGGGGAACATTATGAGTTTATTTATTTCCGAAGCACACGCACAAACAGCTGGTGGCGGTGGCCAGGGCGGCGGTTTCGAAATGTTGATCATGCTGGGCGTATTTGGCCTGATTTTCTATTTCCTGCTGTATCGTCCACAGGCAAAGCGGGTTAAAGAACATAAAGCGTTGGTATCATCGCTGGCCAAAGGTGACGAAGTTCTGACCCAGGGCGGCATGGTAGGTAAAGTAACCAAAGTGTCTGACGAAAAGGATTTTATTGAAGTTGCGCTGAACGACCAGACCAACATCGTGGTCCAAAAATCTGCCGTGAGTGCCGTGCTGCCAAAAGGCACAATGAAGTCTATCTAAGTAACCAGCTAAAACGGGCTCGGTGATCACTGCAGCCCGTCGTAGGGAATTTTTGTGTTAAACCAAAACTCATTTTTTAAGGTGCTGGTCGTACTGTTTATGGTACTGATGTGCGGCCTGTATGCGTTACCCAATTTATACGGTGAAGATAATGCCGTGCAAATTTCCGGTTCGCGTAACGCCACCGTCACTGCAGCACTCGAATCTCGAATCACCGCCGCGCTTGCTGAACAAAACATACCGTTAAAATCGGTAGAGTTTGAAAACGAGCAGTTGCTGATCCGTCTGCCAGATTCAGACAGCCAGTTAAAAGCGCGTGATTTCCTTGATCGTGAACTTGGCACTGACTATGTTGTTGCCATGAACCTTGCGCCTGATACGCCAGAATGGCTGGAAGGCCTCGGTGGTACGCCCATGAAACTGGGCCTGGATTTACGGGGTGGTGTGCACTTCCTGATGGAAGTTGACATGAACGAAGCCATTGGTAAATCTCTGGAAGATGCCGAAAGCGATTTTCGTACTGCATTGCGTGAAGAAAAACTGCGTTATCGTTCGGTGAATGTCCGTGATGGCTTTATCGATATTCAGTTCCGCGATGAAGAAACCCTCGATAAAGCCGAGTTTTTCCTCGAAAACCGTAATCGTGATCTGACTTATCAGGAAATGGATGATTTGGTCCTGCGGGCCCGTTTCTCCGAGCAAAAGCTTGCCGAGATCAGGGACTACGCGGTTAAGCAGAATATTACCATCATCCGTAACCGGGTAAACCAACTGGGTGTTGCCGAACCTGTGGTACAAAAGCAGGGCGCAGAACGCATTGTGGTGCAACTGCCGGGTATTCAGGATACCGCTCAGGCGAAAGAAATTCTGAACGCAACGGCCACGCTGGAATTCAGAATGGTGGATCAGGATAACGATGTTCGTGACGCCATTGCCGGTCGGGTACCGCCGGGTTCACAACTGTTGTATGAAGGTGAGCGTCCGGTGCTGCTGGACAAGCGTGTGGTGGTAACCGGTAACCACATTATTGATGCTAACAGTGGCGTTGATGAATACGGTTTGCCGCAGGTCAGCATATCACTGGACAGTGAAGGCGGTAATAAAATGTCACGCAATACCCGCGAGAACGTGGGTAAGCCAATGGCCACCGTGTTTATTGAATATAAGGCTACCGGCGAACGTGACGCCAACGATAAGCTGATTTTTGAACGTCACGAAGAAGTTATCAACGTAGCGACCATCCGTGGTCAGTTTGCCAGTAACTTCCAGATCACTGGTCTTGATTCACCTAAAGAAGCCCGCGATTTAAGTTTGTTACTACGTGCAGGTGCCTTGATTGCGCCTATTCAGATTGTTGAAGAACGTACTGTTGGCCCAAGCCTGGGTCAGGAGAATATCGATTTAGGTATGCAGGCGATTGTCTGGGGTCTGGCGCTGGTAATGGTGTTTATGCTGGTGTACTACAAAGCCTTTGGTATTGTGGCCGACATCGCGCTGGGACTGAACCTGGTCATGATTATAGGCATCATGTCGATGATCCCGGGTGCAACACTGACCTTGCCTGGTATGGCGGGTATCGTTCTGACGGTGGGTATGGCGGTTGATGCTAACGTGCTGATCTTTGAGCGTATCCGCGAAGAAATTCGTGACGGGCGGAGTCCGCAACAGGCAATTCACCAAGGCTATGACAGTGCTTTCTCGACAATTCTTGATGCCAATATCACCACCTTCATTGCTGGTTTGATTCTGTTTGCCGTTGGTACAGGTCCGATTAAAGGCTTCTCTATTACGCTGATGATCGGTATCGCTACCTCCATGTTTACCGCGATCCTGGTTACCCGGGTGATTGTCAATGCCATTTGGGGTGGTCGCCGTGTTAGCAAGCTGGCGATATAGGAGCGTCTGACATGCAATTATTAAAATTATCCGAAACCATAAACTTTATGAAATTGCGGGTTCCCGCAATGATATTGTCAACGGTTTTAATTCTAGCTTCACTATTTTCACTGGCGACTAACAGCCTGAACTGGGGACTGGACTTTACCGGCGGTACCCTGATTGAAGTCGGTTATGAGCAGGCTGCTGATCTGGGCGAAATTCGCTCGTCTCTGGCGGCTAATGATTTCCCGGATGCCATAGTACAGAATTTTGGTAGCAGTACCGATGTACTTATCCGCATTGCACCGCGAGAGGGGGTGAAAGCCGTTACTATTGGTGATCAGGTGATTGATATCCTGCAACAGGCTGATAGCAGTGTGGAAAAGCGCCGTATTGAGTTTGTCGGACCAAATGTAGGTGAAGAGCTTACAGAGCAGGGCGGTCTGGCGATGCTGGTAGCGCTTATCTGTATTCTTATTTACGTAGCGGCACGATTTGAATGGCGTTTTGCGCTGGGCTCTGTATCAGCACTGATACACGATGTGCTGCTAACACTGGGCCTGTTTTCGTTTCTGCAACTGGAATTCGACCTGACAGTACTGGCTGCGGTTCTGGCGGTTATTGGTTACTCTCTTAACGATACCATCGTGGTATCAGACCGGATCCGTGAAAACTTTCGCAAGATCCGTAAAGGAGAGCCAGTAGAAATTATTAATATTTCACTGACCCAAACGCTTAATCGAACCATCATTACTTCATTAACCACTGTGCTGGTATTGCTGGCGCTGTTCTTTAAGGGCGGCGCACTTATCCATGGTTTTGCTACGGCATTGTTATTTGGTGTGATAGTGGGTACGTATTCTTCCATTTATATTGCCAGTTCTGTGGCGTTGGCGCTGGGGATCAGTAAAGAAGATCTGATGCCACCACAGGTAGAGAAAGAAGGCGAAGATCTGGATGCGATGCCATAGGTTGTCTACAACCCATTTATAATTAATTGACAGCCGCGGCTAATCACCGCGGCTTTTTTATGCCCAGTCAAACACTTGGCGTCAATACGCAACCTGCTTAACGTACCTCGATGCTGCCAGTGAGCTTCGCCAGCATTTTAACACCGATGCCTTTCACCTTGGTCAGTTCATCCACAGAACTAAAAGGACCCTCTGACTCCCGGTAGCTAATTATGGCCGCTGCTTTACTTTTACCAATGCCAGGTAGTGCCATCAGTTGCTCCAGTGAAGCAGTATTGAGGTTAATCAGAGACTCAGTTGTTGCCACCTGACCGACGTCATCAGTCATTTTTAAAGACTCTGCATTAGCGGCATTAAAGCCAGCAAGCAGTGCCAGCATAATCATACAAATTTGAACAATAGATAGTTTCATGTGTAGCTCCTAAATTTGGTGAGTGATGAAAATCATCCCTTATACTTTACTCACCAGACACAAGGAGCGGCAGTACAGAAAATGGCCAGTTTTTGGTTGTCGAAGGCGAATTTTTCGAACTTCAGCGGGTAAGATTGTTGTGCAGATAAGAGCAAGTGAAAAATTATACTAAAGGTGTAACTTTACCTTACTGTGGTTATCTTAAATTTATAATTATCAAACTCAATATTGGTATTACACTCTTTAGTACTCATTTCATTTATTTAAAGTGTATAAAAATCAATGCTATAGTTGTTCTCTTCGGGAGCTGGCAAGCTTTAAATAAAAATACCCATAGTCCGAAGACGCCTGATGGCAGGTCGAAACAGTTCCGCCTGGCCCTGCCCGGGAGGTTGCTTCACCCGGTCAAATTACCTCTCTTTACATTCCTAAACTATAGTTATTAAAAATCCAGGAAATCATCAATGCCCAGTCAGCTGACCACTTTTTTGCTGGGGGGAATTTTCGTAGTAGTGATTACCGTAATGGGTACCTTAGTTAGCCAAACGTTATTGAGACAGAATCAGGTAGTCAGCTTCGAAGCCCCAATGCAGGAATTTATCGAAACGTTAAGCAGGGAGCTTGATTACAACGCTTACGCGCTGCGCTCGCTCGCACAGCTTTTTCGCTCCTCCCAGTCGGTAGAAGCCCATGAGTTTGCAAGCTATACCAATCTGGTGATGAGTCAGTTTGGCAATATCGTTGCCATGACCTATCTGGCAGAACCCGACAGCCAAACGGAGCAGGGGTTAACTCAGACGTACTGGCAGGGGGCGACTTCTGTTGCCGGGTTGAATTCTTATGATCTGCTGGTAAAAGCTGATGTCAACAAGCTGTATCAGCGCCTGCCAAATACTCGGGTGGCGGTTGCTTCACCCATTTTTACACTCAGACACAACGACCATTACTACACGTTTGTCTTACAACGGGTGGCAGAGCAGCAAGGCTTTGTAGGCATTCTGGTAGATGTTGGTTTCACACTGGAGCAAACGCTGAATAACCAGCTCAATAATGGCTATTCTTTGTTTGAGCGTGAATCAGGATTGCCCAATCTGGTTTTCAGCAGACATAATAAGGTGAGCTCCGGGCCAGAAGATATTACCAGCGGTGACTTTGTCGCTACCCTCAACTTTTTTAATCGCCAGTGGCTGGTGTCGACTTATCAAAACAATCTTTTCCATCAGAAAGCCGCCTATTCGATTATTCCCATCGCCGCCTTTACTTTAAGTTTGCTGGTGGTGTATTTGGTACTGCAGGCACAACGATTAAAGTCAGTCAATCGCGAAAAGCAAGCGGCATTCGACGATCTTCAGTTTGCTCAGCAACGGCTGGTGGAAAATGAAAAGCTGTCGGCGATGGGCGGCCTTGTTGCCGGCGTTGCTCATGAAGTCAATACACCATTGGGCATTGGCATCACCAGCATGTCTCACCTTCAGGAAAGGATGGGGGAATTGCGCAAGGATTACGACCAGGGTTGTCTCGATACTGAGCGTTTTAAAGACTTTATGGAGACCGGCGATGAAATGGTCAGCCTGTCACTGAATAATTTGTATAAAGCATCTGCTCTGGTGGCGCGGTTTAAAAAAGTTGACGTCATTAGCTCCGAAGCCAATATGATACCGGAACCCGTGATGATTGCCGATCTGATCGACTCTTTCATGGTTCGTTTTTACAATGAATACCCCGGCTCTCTGATAAAGATAAACGCCAATGTTGATAAGCGTGCGATGGTTTACACTTATCCGGATGTCATTATGGACATTCTCAATTATCTTGCCAGCAATGCGGTAAGTCATGCGTTTAAGCCAGAGCAAAAGCACTGCGAAATAACGATTACTTTTCCCTACCCCCAGGGAGATAAGCAAACCAATTTATTGCTGTTTAAAGACAATGGTACTGGCGTGGAGAAAGCCTTTCTGAAACGCCTGGTCGATCCGTTTTTCACTACCTGTCGGGGCAACGGAAATGCCGGCCTGGGGTTAAGCGTGGTGTACAACCTGGTGAAAGGTAAATTAAACAGCGACTTAAATATATATGTTGATGAAGGTCTGGCGTTGACCTTTGAGTTACATAACCTGAATGAGTGAGAGGTCAACAGTGATATCCAACCCATTATTTGCATCGCAAACATCTTCTGCCGATAAAGAGAGTACTGAGCAGACGGATGCGGAGTACGGTTATACCGTGTTGATCGTTGACGACGAAGTTGAGGTGCATAAGGTCACCAATTTAACCCTTAAACGGTTTCGTTTTGATGGCAAGCAGATCCGCTTTTTACATGCTTACTCAGCCCGGGAAGCCCTGCAGATTTTTGCCGACAACGAAGACATTGCTCTGGCCCTGGTTGATGTAGTGATGGAAACCGATCATGCCGGGCTGGACCTGGTGCATAAAGTAAGAAATGAGCTGGGCAACCATCTGGTGCGTTTGGTACTGCGGACCGGACAACCAGGACAGGCGCCGGAACACGAAGTTATCGAACGGTACGACATTAACGATTATAAAGAGAAAACTGAGTTAACCAGTCAAAAACTTAAAACTCTGATGTACAGCGGCTTACGCTCATTTCGGGATATTCAAACCATTGACAGCCACCGTAAAGGGTTACGCCAGGTAATAGAAAGTACGAGTAAAATGCTTAAGCCGAATTCCATGAGCGAGTTTGCTACGGCGGTACTTAAAGAGATCATGAACCTGTTACAGCTTGATTCCAGCGCGGTATATTGCACTACTTTCTCGGAGCAAGGCCTGCATGGTCAGCGACGGATCCTGGCAGCCACCGGCTCAATGGCAGACGTGATAGCCGAGGATGACTCTGAAGGTTTACCAGAATCGGTTCAGCGCTTATTCGATAAAGCGCTGCAGGAAGCCCGTTCGCTCTACAGCGACGAAGGCTATGTGTTTTATACCGAAACTGAAAGTGGTTTTCAGTCACTGCTTTATGTCGACACCAACGGTAAGCTCACCGATGCGCAGCAGGAGTTACTCGATATATATTGCTTTAATGTCGCGCTGACTTACGCAAGTTTACTCAAGGGCGAAGAGATTCTGGACACTCAACGCGAACTGGTCTATCTGCTTGGCGATGCGGTCGAAATGCGCAGCAAGGAAACAGGTGCCCATGTAAAACGGGTGTCATTGGTCTGCTATCGTCTGGCCCAGCTATTCGGCTTACCTGAAGAGGAATGCTTGATAATTAAGCGTGCCGCACCGTTGCACGATTTCGGTAAAGTAGCCATTCCCGATCGCATTCTGCACAAACCCGGCAAGCTGGATGTAGAAGAATGGGAGACCATGAAAACTCATGCCGCCGTAGGTCACGATATCCTTAGAAAATCGACCAAGCCTATCCTTAAAGTCGCAGCAACCATTTGTATGACCCACCACGAACGCTGGAACGGCAAGGGCTACCCGCTGGGCTTAAAAGGTGCTGATATCCCCATCGCCGGGCGGCTTGCTGCATTGGCCGATGTGTTTGATGCACTTGGTTCTAAACGCTGTTACAAGGCGCCATGGAGTAAAGAGCGTATTCGGGAAGAATTGCTGGCGGAAAAGGGCGAGCATTTTGACCCCAGGCTGGTTGATTTACTGCTCGATAACTTCGAGGACTTCTGGGCTATCCGTAGTCGTTTTCCGGACTAAGGATGGATATCAATGAGTACAGAACGCTTTGACTGGACGTACGAATGGGCCGGACTCATCCGTAGTCACACCGAAAGTACTACGCTGCTGCAATATACTGTGGATGCCCTGCAACTTCGGTTGCCGGAAGAATATATGTGTACCTTATGGGTACTCTCCACTAATAGTGCCGATTGGGTACCCATCGTGTTCGGACGTAATAACCTCAGGCGGCAATACCCATGGCGGTCGCCAACGGCCGCTACCAGGCAGTATATTGAGCAACTGAGCACAGTCCATCACATGCAGGTATGCAGCAGCGCTGCTGGTAATAGTCATGCTGTATTTGCAGACCGAGAAGTAATACCTGTTCCCTGGATACACCACTGGTTATGTGGTGGTGGCGAAGACTACATGGGCGTGCTGGAAATAGGCGGTGAAGCGCCCGGTAGCAATGAACTGGAGACCATCTGCCAGATGGTAGAAACCTTGCTACCCACCATTTGTCGGATCACGCAGTCGCCTTTATTCTCGGTTGAAACCTTTTCAACGGCGCCTTTACCACAAACCAAAACTTATGAAGCCCTCACTGAAGAAGAGCGGTTAATGAGCCTGGGCAGGCTGGTGGCCAGTGTTACCCATGAAATCAACAGCCCGCTTGGGGTGGCTATTACCGGTGTGTCCCATTTAAATGAGTCACTCAACGAGCTTAACAAGCATTTTTCTTCAGGTAAGCTTACCGAATCATTTTTTCGTCATTTTGTGGACGAGTCTAAAGATGTGGCAGACTTGCTGGCTTTCAATCTGGAAAGAGCGGTCAGGCTCATTGGGGATTTTAAAGCCAATGCCGTGAATCAGGGCGCCGACCAAGCGGTACGGTTTGAACTGGAACCTGTGCTTAACAGTACGACTAACAGTATTCTGCCGGAACTCAGACGCCACGGCATCGAACTTAAAGTAGGTAAAGTCCCCCATTGCGTGTTGTGGTCTTTCCCCGGTGCAATATCGCAAATTATCACCAACCTGGTGTTTAATTCGATTAACCACGCTTTTACCGGCATCGACAATAAGCAAATCGCCTTACACAGCGAAATAGATCCACATAGCGGCGCTTTGAAATTAATTTATCGCGATAATGGGATTGGTATACCACAAAAAGATCAGCAAGCCGTCTTTGAACCTTACTTTACCACGCGCAGAGAAGCGGGCGGCAGCGGCTTGGGTTTGTCCATTGTTAAAGCGCTGGCTACCAACAAGCTTAAGGGTGATTTAACGTTTAAGTCAGCGCCCCGGAAGGGAGTGGAATTTGCCTTTACCCTGCCGCTGGATATCCGTCAGAAAAAGATGTAAGTGGCTGGCTTTAGTGGCAACACGCCCTGGCTATATGATTGTTATAAGTTCGGGGAATTCATACGGCGATGGAGTCGTAAACAACCACCTTGCGCCACAGGTGTTCGCAGTCTTTCACAAACTTCAGGTGAATAGGGTGCGACTGGTAACTATTTTGCCCTTCTACATCATTAAATAATAACATCTCGGATACGTCAAAGCTGTTATCAACCACTTCGCGTTTTTCAGTGGATGCCGGTACACCTATCTGTATGCCTTTCACGGTTTCTATGTTAGCCAGCGTTTTAAGGCCCGCGATAAGGGCATCCCGGTCGGCCTGACTTCCTGGATTCTTTAACCAGAAAAACACGCTGTGGCGAATTGCCGGCAGAACTACTTCGCTGGCCGAAACGGCTGTTATTGGTGCCAGCGCTGCAGCACCGGCGGCAGCGCCCGCTGTTAACAGAAAACGACGACGTTGTGATGGGGAGTCTGACATATCTATCTCATAAAAATGACCATGCCCCATCATTGCACATTCTGCCAGCATTTAGCTACGTCCTGATGTTTCCTTTTTTTGTGGTGCATTGTCGATAATTTGCAGGATCTGGTTGTCGCTACCGATTTCCGCCAGTTCCTTAAGGTAGGCTTTTTGTAATGGGTCAAGAGTTTGCCCGCCAAGCAGCTGCTTAAGTTCGTCACTGTCCTGATTGGCGATGGCAGTTTGCACCGCTGCCATATTGGCGATGCTATTGTTAGGCGTTGTTTGAGACATGAATTTCTCCTTATTGCTCCTTTTGATTCGAGACAACAACAAAAAAAGTTCACTTTATACCAATCCGCATAGGAGTTTACCCTCTCAGAGTGATCCCTGAGGGCTAGTCGAAAACGACTTAGATCACGACGCGTTCTCTGTGGCATAGTCATTCTATGTCCAGAGGACGCAACACAGATGTAAGTCGTTTTGGCCACTCCCTTCGGGCAATTCCCTGAGGGCGAGCTGGCAGGCTTTCTGGCGTTGTTACGCTTGCTTGATTTGGAACCACCAAACCTGTGCAACCAAGCCTAGCCATAAAACCTGCCAGTCTTGCTGAGTGGGTAAACTCCTATGCAGATTGGTATTAGCCACACAAAAAAAAGCAAGTCCGAAGACTTGCTCTTTACTCAGTAACAGTGAAATGCAGGTTACAAACGTTCCAGCATCGCCTGAGTGAATTCAGTGGTGCCATGCTGGCCACCCAGATCGCGAGTAGTGCGATCGCCACTTTCAATCACTTCTTTCAGGGCTGAACGGATGGCCTCGGCTTTGTCAGCCATGCCCAGGTATTCAAGCATCTGTACTGAAGCCAGAATAACGCTGGTAGGGTTAGCCAGGTTTTTGCCGGCGATGTCTGGTGCTGAACCATGTACCGCTTCAAAAATGGCACATTCACCACCGATATTGGCGCCAGGTGCCATACCCAGGCCGCCAACCAGACCGGCACACAGGTCTGACAGAATGTCACCAAACAGGTTAGTGGTAACAATTACGTCAAACTGGTGAGGATTCATTACCAGTTGCATACAGGCGTTGTCTACGATCATCTCAGTAGACTCGATATCCGGGTATTTCTCACCAATTTCGCGAGCGACTTTAAGGAATAAGCCTGAAGTCGATTTAAGGATATTCGCTTTATGTACCGCGGTCACTTTCTTGCGGCCTTCGCGACGAGCTAATTCGTACGCGAAAGTCACGATTTTTTCAGCACCCTCACGGGTAATTTTACTGCGCGCTTCAGCTTCGGTACCGTCTTCAGAAACTACCTGACCCAAACCAGAGTACATGCCCTGAGTGTTTTCGCGCACGGTAATAATGTCGATGTCCTCGTAACGTGCCTTAGTACCTTTAAAAGACAATACCGGACGTACGTTTGCATAGAGCTGAAACTGCTTACGCAGGCTTACATTGATTGAGGTAAACCCTTCGCCAACCGGGGTAGTCAGCGGGCCTTTCAGGGTTACTTTGTTTTTGGCTATCAGATCCAGTGTTTCCTGAGGTAATAGCTCGCCATGATTTTCCAGTGCCATCAGACCGGCATCGGCATAATCATAGGCGAAGTCACAGCCTACTTTATCTAAAATTTGCGTTGCTGCATCAATAATATCCGGGCCGATACCATCTCCGCGGATGACAGTAATGCGTTGTTGAGTCATCAGAGATCCTTAATAACTTTTACTGATTCGTTAGGTCGTTTGCTTTTTGATAAGTGTAGCGTAAATTTTGCGCAAGAGGGTTTTTCTCTGGCGTTTTTGTAATCAATTGTAGGGCGTCTTTACACCAGCATAAGTGTATATGATGCAAGACTAAATGAGTAGTTAAATAGGCCATAGTGCTTATAAACAGCGTTTATTAAGGGCCTTTATACTTGCCTATGGCAAAGGGCAATTGAGCAGGTGACTTACCTTAGGCTGCAAATGCGTTTGCAGCGCAGTCAGCTGTGGAAATGCCTGCTGGGTTTGTTGGATAAACTCTGTTGTTTGTGCACAGGGCTTGTGCCCGAGCAGCCATTGGCGGGCCCAGATCAGGCTCAAACCGCTTATACAGTGGGGCAGACGCAATAATCCGGGAACCTCCTGCGGCAGCCGGCCACAACAGGCTATCAATCGTGACTGCCCTTTGTCCTGCTCCCAGGCCGAGGCAAGGGAAATCAGGCGTTGTCGGGTGGCACTGTTACCTTGCCCGGCATTATTTTGCAGCAGTGTTGTTATATCAAACAGTCGTTGATCGCTGTGGTTTACCGCTGTTTTGCCTTTTTCCTGCGCCGACGTAAATAACGGTGACAGGCCGACGGTGGTCACCAGGCTGGCATATTGTGGAGTTATCCCGCCACTGCCATTAGCCAGTTCGCTGCTAAGTAAAATGGTTATCTGAGCCAGTCGTGAATACCAGTCAAGTAATGGAAACCAGTGTTGGGTTAAACGCTGAAAGAGGGCGTACTGCACAAGCATATGACCAACCCTTTCTAGCCCATAGGTGAGGATACTTTGTTTTACATTCTGCACCGGCAACTGCATGCGGTTGTCTTTTGAGGCGGCATCGGTCAGAAAATGACTGAAAGCTGGCTCAACCTCCACCATCGCGACTATTTTGTCGACGGCGATGTCCGGATCATTAAGCGCTCTCAATAGTGTTTGCAGGCTAAGCGGCGGGCGTGATGTAGGGTAGCTCACCGGCAGTGCCCAGCGATGATCACCGGGACGTATCACTTCGCCTTCTTCTGGTTGTTCGTCCAGTTTGTCAAAAATTCTGAGCCAGTGTGCAACGCTTAACGATTGTTTGCGCATTAAGCGAGCCTGTTTTTTGGCCAGCCAGCAAAAACTTTCCTCAGTGTTTGAGTAAATAAGTACTTGATCTTTTAGCTGACTCATCACCGGCCCAATATGCTGCCCGGAGGCTATTATTACTCCTTCGTGAAGCAACCCCGGGTAATCTGTAAGGGCATGCAGTGGCTGTAGTCCGGTGACCGGGAGTGACATCGCCAGTTTTGACAGAATATCGTTAAAGTCGCCGTTCGGTGCCCGCAACAGATAGCGTTGCCATAACCAGGCAATATCAAAACAATCGCTGTAGAGAGGAGGGCGCTTGTTTGTCGGCAGAATATGTGCGGCCCAGTACTGCTGGCCACAACGACTGAGTTGTTTTATTGCACTGCTCAGGCGCTGTTTACTCAGTAAGGCCTGCTGCTTTAGCTGATAGTAAGTCAGCAGCGCGGCGATGCCCTGTTGTTGGGTGTGATGATTCACCCGATTGCGTAAACAGAGGAGTAAATAGACCGAGATATGGCGCAGCCATAAATGCTTTGTCGGCTCAGTGGTGCTGTAAGGGCGGCTGGCAACAAGCGTTACTAGCCCAAGATTGGTTTGTGCAAAATCAAGCCAGCGGGCACTGACATCAAGGTACAGGGAAAGTTGAGCGGCTTCTCTGGCCGGTAAAGGCGGCAGCGCCTCACTGTCATTTACCAGTTCTTGCAAGGCTGCCTGCATGGCTGTCAAATTTATTAACTGCTCAGATAGGTTTGATAAGCACCGTCACCCCAGGCCACCAGAGCTTCGTCTTCGAATAACAGCGGAGTGCATTCATCCTGCGTTGTCATACCGTCGGCACGAACATGCTGGGTACGGTAAAACATTACCTGGATCTCTCGGCTATCCTGCATTTTGGCTTCGGTAATATCGGGTGTGCCCAGTAATGCTATTACCTCGGCGCGGGTAATACCCAGCTCCAGTTTGGAAATTTGTACTTTGTTATACTCTTCCCGATCCTGCCAGTCCATATTCTCCGGCTTGTCCGGATAAAAGGCGATGAGTAAAAAAGCAAGGACCGCGTAAGAGGCTACGCCGATCAAAATAAGTCGGATTGCTTTACTGTTCATTTATCTTTATCGTTTTTCGGGTTAATTCAATCTGGCCCTTAGGACCTATATCAATAGTAGTCTATCCAAATAACGCCACACTGTCAGCCATAACAATGTTACGGATTATGAATCGCGGTTGATGCTATAACAGGGCCGGTATTCCGTGCCAGGTAATTTCATCCGTTGCTGGGCTACAAAGGACTTCAGCAAGGCGTCGATACGTGCCATTAAGTCGGCTTCCCCAGACAAATTAAACGGGCCAAAGTCGCGGATTTGCCGAATGCCTTCGGCTTTAACATTGCCGGCCACAATCCCTGAAAATGCTTTGCGTAAATTGTTTGCCAAATCAGACAACGGTTGCTCCCGGTGCAGATTTAGCGCCGCCATGGATTTGTGGGTAGGGATGAAGGGCTGCTGAAAGTCATCTTCGATTTTCAGTGACCAGTTAAAACTGAACGCATCGCCCATAGCCAGTCTGAACTGTTCAACTTTTTTAACGCCCTGACCAAGCACCCGGGCAACTTCCACCGGATCATCGACAATAATCTGATAGCGATTTTGTGCTTTTGGACCCAGCGTGGCGCCGACAAATTCGTGGATGGCTTCAAAGTAAGACTCACTGCCAGCCGGGCCGGTTAAAATTACCGGGAAAGGCTGCTGGGTATTCCGTTCGTGGATCAGGATACCGAGCAAATATAAAAGTTCCTCTGCAGTGCCTACGCCGCCAGGGAAAATAATAATGCCGTGAGCTATCCGAACGAAGGCTTCCAGACGTTTTTCTATATCCGGCATAATCACCAGTTCATTGACAATGGCGTTAGGCGGTTCGGCGGCAATAATGCTTGGCTCGGAGATACCGATATAGCGACCATCGCGATAACGTTGTTTAGCATGGCCAATGGCGGCACCTTTCATCGGGCCTTTCATGGCCCCCGGTCCACATCCGGTGCAGATATTTATTTCACGCAGACCCAACTGATAGCCTACTTCCTTGGTATATTTGTATTCCTTAAGGCCAATGGAATGGCCACCCCAACACACGATTGTATTGAGTTCATTGTTGCGTTCGATAACTTTGGCGTGACGCAGCATGTCAAACACCATATCGGTAATGTTGCCGCTGTCCTGGGGGGCGTGCTCGTGTACAAAAGCATATTTGTTACCCATGTAAAGCATGTCGCGTAACACAGAGAACAGATGCTCGTGAACACCTTTAACCAATCGTTCGTCGACAAAGCCAACTTCCGGCGGGTTTATGAGTTCGAGCTTGACGCCTCGTTCCCGTTTAATCAGCCGAATGTCGAATGATTCGTACGGGGCAAATAACATTTCGTAGTTGTCTTCATCCACACCGCTATTGAGTACCGCCAGACAGCAATTGCGGAAGAGCTGGTACAAATTGCTGTTTGTGGTGTCTTCAAGCTTGCTGACTTCAAGTTGGGAGAGCTGGCTCATCCAACCTACAGGGTTGAGCTGAATTTTCTTCATTCGTAATCCTGAATGACCACCTGATTCCGACCACCGGATTTTGCTTTATATAGCCCTTTATCGGCGCGCTCAAAGGCGGCGTCGAGTTTCTCTCCTGCACGGCACTGAGTGCCGCCAATGGAGGCAGTGACTGTCAGGCGTTCTTGTTTAAACTTAAAGGGTAGCTTAGCCAGTCCTTCACGCAACTCATTGAGACGATTTAACAGTTTGTCACTGGCATGATTAGGCAACAGTATAATAAATTCCTCACCGCCCCAACGGGCCAGAAACTCACTGCTACTCAGGTTGGTCTTCAGGTGGCGGGCGATTGCCTGGAGCGTTTTATCTCCGGCTGCGTGGCCGTATTTATCGTTAATCCGTTTAAAGTGATCCACGTCTACTACCGCGATGCTCAGTGGCTTGTCTTGCGCCTGGCATCGGTCCCACTCTTTGGAAGCTCGTTCATTGTAAGCCATGCGGTTAGGTACCCGGGTGAGCGGGTCGGTATACATATTGATGCGCTGTTCAACCAGTTTTTTACGATAAGAGTTGGTTTGCTTTTGTAGCGATGATAACTGCTGTTGCATGGAAACCAGCAGAGACATCAGCCCCTCCTGTTCCTGACGCTCAGCTTCTTCGCCGGCACTTAATGAGTTCGCCATCTGGCCAAGGTATTTTTGCGCCTGCTGTTTTAATTCATTGATATTGTTCTCGCCTTCCAGAGCGTCTTCCATGTCTTCCAGTACGTTTCGCAATTCCTGGTTGCGTGATTGGCGCGCCTCAAAGCTGTCGGCACTTTTTGCGATACTGGATTGCACATCACCGTTTATACTTCCCAGGGCATTATTCAGGCGCTGGATAATTTTACCGGCCGTATTGGCTTCAGTGAGCGTTTCCTGCACCATCACCCGGATCAGGATCAGGCAGCTGTTAAGTAACTCTTCTTCGGTAAGTCCCTGGCCAAGTCTTTCCTGCAGGGAGGCGATGTAATCATCCTCCGGATTAACCCGGATATAGGTTTGAACCAGTTGGCCCAGTTCATCGATGAGGTTTTGTTTAAGCTGTACGGTGCGGTTATTGGGTTGATTGTCACCATCTGACTCTTCACCGCTTGCCATGGAGGACTGATAGCATTTTAAAACCTGCTGATAAAGCGGCAATACGGCACCTATCCCTTTGATGGGTTTTTTCAAAGTGCTACTGGCTTTAGCTGCCTGACTACGAGCCGCTGGCTCAGTAACCAGACGCTGAAATGCCTGGATGTCTTCTTCCAACTGGCGTATCCAGGCCTGGGTCAATGTTTTTACCGAGTAGGGCTCCAGCATGATTAGCTGGCTGACTTTATTCATGGCCAGGGTAGCCAGAGTAAAATCAATTTTACCGCTTAAATGTCCGCGCAGAGACTGTAACTCTTTATCAATCTCTGCCGATAGCCCTTCGTAATAACTGGTGAGTCTGACTATAAATCCTGCGAGTTGTTCACTGTGAGCGCGCAGCGATTGAAGTTGTTTCGCTTCCATGTGTTATGCAAGCTCCTTATAAGCCTGAATAGCTGCCGGCATACTACTGCCTGGCTAACCGATTGTTCGATACACTGAAATCAAAGTTTGCACGAAGCGGGTTAATATCCAGTCCGCCCCTGCGGGTATAGCGCGCATAGACAGCTAGCTTTTGCGGCTTGCAGTGATTCATTAAATCACAAAAAATTCGTTCGATACATTGTTCGTGAAACTCATTGTGACGACGAAATGAAATGAGATAAGCCAGCAGTCCGGCGTGGTCTATGGCTGCGCCCTCATAATGGATTTGCACGCTGGCCCAGTCGGGCTGACTGGTGATCAGGCAATTTGACTTTAATAAATGACTCACCAGGGTTTCACAAACCTGGTGGCCGCCAGTTGTGAGTAGCTCCGGGGACGGCTCGTAGGCATTGATTTCAATGTCCAGATCGTCAATCACGGTGCCTTCAAGTTCACCAAGGTGAAGGGCTCCAAACTGACCTGCGCTGAATAATTGCACCTCAACCGGCGCTTCGGCACAGGCCGATAAATCTTCGGTTAAGTGTCGGGCCACTTCATTTATGCTGCTGAAAACCGACTGATTGAAGCTATTCAGATAAAGCTTAAATGACTTGGACTCGATAAGGTTTTGCGAATTAATGGGTACCCGGCATTGTAAAATGGCGACCTGTGGTTTGCCTTTCGGATTAAGCCACGAAAGCTCATAACCGTTCCAGATATCCACGCCGCCGAACGGCAGGGGGTGTGAAACACCAATCTGTTCGCGGCTTAGCGTGCGTGGCACGCCTTGCAGCAGCTCAGGCGTATACTGTTCAATGTAGTCAACCTTTTGACCCAGTGTCAGGTTGGCGGGAAGAGACGGTGACGAAGAGTGCTTTACTGTCATGCTGTCCTGTAACTTTTTTACCACTAATTAATTATGGCACGCGCATTCAATACGCCAAGCAGGTGTTTAAAGTGCCATAAATTCTCTACTATAGAGGTTTAGTATACCTGATATGGAATAGCAATGGAGAATATAGTTCAACAATCATTGCATAAGTTAATGCGCGATTTACAACAAGCGGCAGCGTCTCATCCCGCGCTGATGACCACCGAATTTGAACCGGAATTAGCATCCCCCTGTTATATGGGAAATGCCAGCCAGGGAGAGCCCTGCGCCTGGCAGCCCGTGCCGATGGAAGGTGAATATACCTTTGCCAATATCGAAAACGCTTTGCAAATCACGCTGAACGAGCAATTTTGTAAGTTCTTTACCACGTACTGGAGTTTTAATTTGCAGGTTAAGGCTGAACAGGGAAACTGTGAATTATTGCAGGTGTGCAGTGAAGAGGACTTCGAGCGGTTACAACAAAATCTGATCGGCCATTTGCTAATGAAGCAGCGACTAAAACAGCCGCCTACATTATTTTTTGGTTTAACCGATGAAGACGATTTTATTTTGTCTGTGGATAATGCCTCCGGTGAAGTGGTGCTGGAACAGGTAGGCAAATTACCTACTCGTTGCCTGGCCCCCGATTTGGCCACCTTTGTTGATGGCCTGACGCCAGGGGCTTAACTGAGCTTCGCCAGCCGGCTCTCCATCACCGTGAGAGCCTGTTCTAACTGCTCCACCCGTTTTTCCAGCTCAGTGATACGTTCTTTGTCGCCCGGTGTTTTGGGTTGAGCTTTGATCTGTACGGTCTGCTGGTTAAATACTTTTATTGCCTCTATGGCGTCCAGCACGCTTACCTTAAACGGTGCTTTTCCACGCAGTAAGCCTACACCCGGCGTTAAACCCTCAGCCGCCAGTGTATGGCAGATTTCAACGAGGGCTTTATGGTTTTCTTTGGAAATCATGAGATTACTCTTTACTGGTGACTAACATGTCAGGCTGGCCTGACCGGGAGGCAGGTTAGTCAAAACAACGAAAATTTCGCTAATCATACCTATTGTTAGTACTGCCGCCAAGTGGTTATTTTTTAACTTCTTTAAAATTCAATGAGTTATAGTTGGCCTTATTCTTGATTACCTGAAGTTCATAAGTGTTTTATTATTTTTAAACAGGGAACCACTATGAAAAAACTAATGCTTTGTACTGCTTTGCTGGCACCAATGTTATTGTCTGGCTGTATTATCTCCGTGGGAGATGACGATAGAGAACACTATCAGGCTAGCTGGGAGCAGCGCGAGTATAATAACCGCAAACATATCAGTAACCTGGAAGTGAACGCACACTTTGAAGATGTGACCCGAAAAATGGGGGTAGCCGATTTCAACGAGATGGTAGGCGAGGATGACCATGTTTACCGGATCCTCTACTATCGCACGCAACGTACCGAGGACGACGGTATCACCACAAAGGATGAGTGCACGCCGCTGGTCTTTAAGGATAACCGCTTAATTGGTTGGGGTGAAGAAGCGGTTCGTAAAATCTAAATCGCCCTGAAATCACCTTCACTGACAAGCCCGATAAACACCCTGTTTACCGGGCTTGCTGCTGTCTGGGCCTGACTTTATGGTTTTACCATGAGGTTGGGTTTCCCACCTGGTCACTGCCTATATTCTTTCTCTCTGGGTTCATCCAAATGTATAAAATCTGTTAATGGTATATTTACTTGGCGTTATTTTTTCGGCTAGAGTGGGGAACTGATGCACTTTTTGTGCGTCTGATACGTAACTCTTAAACCAATCTTGTTGTTTTCAGACTGCCGTTGTTTAGTGGCAGCACTGAGCGGTTGAGTGAGAGGGCGGCCTGGGTCGCAATAACTGGCGTTTACGCATCACCACAACACGGGAGACAGGCTATGGTACAAGCGGAAATCCAACAAAACCTGGATAAAATCAGAGCAGCATACTTATCAGCGGAAGATCTGAAAGTGGCAGCTTCCATCATTTACAACGCCTACCACGACGATCCAATTTTTATACAAATATTTCAGAGCGAAAAAGAAGGTTACGAATCGCGGCTACGCTCGGCTATTCGCGAAGAACTCACCGCCTTCTGGGAAGCAGAACAACCCATTATTGGTTTGTTTGATGAAGGGCGGCTACTGTCTGTTGCCTGCCTTACCGGGCCAGACAATGCCGCAGGTGCCGGTCGTTACTGGCACTGGCGGTTAAAAATGCTGTTAACCACTGGTTATTACGGTACCCGGCAAATGCTGGAAAAAGAAGAAAAAATCCGCTCTGCTATGCCGGCTGAAAAGTATCACTTGCTGTCGTTCATCGCGGTGCATCCCGACTACCAGTCACACGGTCTTGGTCATCTGTTGATGCGGGCTATCGACAGCGTATTGCTTGAGCATCGCGATTCAGAAGGCGTGGGCGTATTTGTCACTGTGCCTAAATACGAAACGTTCTTTTCAGATGGCTTTTATCAAAAGGTCTCACAGGTAGAAATTGCTAATAAAACCGGGCAGGTTATGTTCCGGCCAAGGCCATAATCGTTCGCCAATAATACCGTGCAGGGCGAGCAATCCGCCCTGCTTTAAATGAGAAAATGCCTTGTCAGTCTTGCACTAGACATTGCAACGTCCGTTTGGACGTCACATCCAGTTTTTCGATGATTGGATCTTAGCCAAAAGGATAAGACAATTCCCCTCCATCTGTGTACGAAATATCTTACAAAGCTGTGAGATATTGTAGATGCTTGTCTGTGCTAAAAACGTCGCTTATTTTTTAACATTATGAAAAATATGAAATAAATATTTTTTTGTCAGCTTTAGCCCGCAAGGTTGAAGCAAAAATATTCGACAGTGGATTAGCGTTCCTCACTCATAAGCGTACTATGAAGGTGTCACAAGGAAACACGACGAGTCAGGAAGACACATGGATGAACCTGGGATTGCTCAGGATGAGTAAGACAGAGTAAGAAACTCTGTTTAAGGATAAAGGACGGGTCGGGAAGACCGAAAAGGACAACTTCGGGATGGAGAATGCTGTAGTAGGATGTACAGCTTAATATGGAGCAATGGAAAGGGACCTGTTCAGGAAGAACAGCTCACGCAGGATGATGTGAGAAAAGAAGGAAAGGGGCGTATACGGATTTTAATCGGGAAGATTTTAGTCGCAAGGGAACGCTGAGAAGGAAACTCAAAATTCATAGAAAACGATGACTTCGGTCATCGTTTTTTTATGCCTGCCGAAAAGTACCTGGTATTCAAAGCTGCCTCTCGCCTCAAATATAATGCATAAAATCCGGTGTCTAACTCAGCCTGGTTATACTATTATCCCGGTTAAAACTAACCGACATGTATCCTGACCATGGCAGATCGAGCAAAGACCGCTGAAGTGTATCGCTACCAGACCGTCTGTGCACAGAAACTGGAAGAAGAGAGTGCGCTGCCAACCGAGTGTGCTCTGGCTATCAGCTACAACGACATTAGTTTTGCGGTGATGATGGTCAGCCCTGATGACGTAAAGGATTTTGTGGTTGGATTTAGTCTGACTCAGGGCGTTATTGATTCGCCGGGCCAATTTCGAAGCATCAGTGTAACCCTTGAGGGCGAGCAGGGAGGGGCTGATGTGCAGCTTAGTCCCCGAGCCCAGTGGCAACTGAAGTCTCACCAGCGCCGCCTGGCCGGTAGCTCGGGCTGCGGGATTTGCGGTACTGATGCGCTTAAATCTGCGTTACCTGCACTTTCTACGTTACCGGGCGCGCCTTTGCCTGAAGTGTGCGCTTTCACTAATCTGCGTCAACGTATTCGTGAATACCAACAGGCTCTCTACTCAGGTGGTGCCCAACATGCGGCATTTTTTGTGACAAACGATGGTCGCATCACCTTGTGCCGTGAAGATATTGGCCGTCACAACGCTATGGACAAACTGATTGGTGCACTGGCCTTATCTGGCACAGCCTTAACCAATGGTTTTATGGTGCTGACCAGTCGGTGCGGGCTGGAATTAGTGCAAAAAGCTATTCGGGTTGGCCTGCCAACCCTGGTTACCTTGTCTGCGCCTACCACCATGGCTGTGGAGTGGGCTAAACGGTATCAGCTTAACTTAATTCATTTACCCCACCACAGCGCTCCCAGGGTGTATCATAGCTCAATAGCCGGCAATACTGGCTAGTTCTGAGCCACCGGTATGCGGTTATCAGGCTGCGATCGCATCAGTTTAATAGCTATATACTTGGAAGTGGGCGTGAATGAAGCATCGCCATAACTTTCCAGTGGTACCAGGCCGTTGGCTTCCGGAAAATAAGCAGCGGCCTGCCCCAGGGGAATATCGTAAGCCACCAGGGTGAAACCTTCCACTCTGCGCTCTCTGCCATCATGCCAAAGGGAAATCATGTCAACCTTATCGCCTTCGCTAAAGCCCAGTCGTGTAATGTCCTCTGGATTAACGAACACTACATGGCGCTGGCCAAATACGCCCCGATAGCGATCATCAAGACCATAGACCGTGGTGTTGTACTGATCGTGGGAGCGTAGTGTTTGCAGGATAAGATCAGGTGTTTCCCCGGCAGGCATTTGTGCAGAGAGTAACTGCCCTGGTAACGGGTTAGCGGCAAACCCGGCTTTTTGGTCGGCCGTGCGCCACGTTCTCTCAGCCGCCGGGTTAGGTAAATGAAATCCGCCGGGTTGGGATAACTTCTCATTAAAGCCGGTAAAGCCGGGGATGGTATCGGCAATCAACTCGCGGATGCGGCTGTAATCGTTAATCAGCGCATCCCAGTCTACCGGGTGATTGCCCAGCACAGCTTTAGCCATACCGGCCACAATGGCTGGCTCTGAACGTAACAGCGCTGAGCCCGGCGGCAGTTGCCCATAGGAAATATGTACCATCGAAAAGGTATCTTCTACCGTCACGCCCTGGGGCTGGCCGCCCTGAATGTCTGCTTCGGTGCGGCCCAGACAAGGCAAAATAAGTGCAGCTTTACCGGTAATTAAATGTGAGCGATTGAGTTTGGTGCTGACGTGTACCGTAAGATCGCACTGTTTAAGCGCGGCATGAGTACGCGGTGTGTCCGGGGTAGCCTGAGCAAAATTGCCGCCCATGCCAATAAAGACTTTGGCGCGCCCTTGTTCCATGGCCTGAATAGCCTGCACCACGTTGTGGCCGGGCTTACGGGGAACTGAAAAGTTAAAGCGTTCCTCCAGGGCATCGAGCAGCCATTGCGGTGGCTTTTCATCAATACCCATAGTTCTGTCGCCCTGCACATTGCTGTGGCCTCGCACCGGCGATAATCCGGCACCCGGCTTACCCACATTACCGCGCAGTAGCTGGACGTTAATAATTTCCTGAATGATAGCAACCGAGTGCTTATGCTGGGTGATCCCCATAGCCCAGCACATAATCACCCGTTCAGCCCGGCAATACATACTGGCCGCCAGGTAAATATCGTCTTTGCTGAGCCCCGACTGTTCAACAATGTCCTGCCAGGAAGTGGCGTCAACCAGAGCCAGATAATCATCAAGGCCGTTGGTATGCCGGGCAATAAAGTCGTGATCAAAGATCGCCGGACGGTTATTGGCCCGGGCTTCTCTTTCCCATTCCAGCAGGCATTTGGCAATACCGCGCATGACCGCCATATCGCCGCCTAACGCCGGGCGGAAATAAGCTGTGTTAGTGGGGGCATCGCTGTTGGTTAACATTTCCAGCGGGTGTTGCGGATGCTGAAAACGTTCCAGACCGCGCTCTTTGAGCGGATTAAAGCAAACCACCTGAGCGCCTCGCTCAACGGCCTCCCGTAACGGTTCGAGCATTCGAGGATGATTGGTGCCCGGGTTCTGGCCCAGAACAAATATCGCATCGGCTTTGGCAAAATCGTCGAATACCACGGTGCCTTTGCCTACGCCCACCGACTGTTTCATGGCATGGCCACTGGCTTCATGGCACATATTGGAGCAGTCAGGAAAATTATTGGTACCAAATGCACGCACAAATAACTGATACAGATAAGCCGCTTCATTACTGGTACGCCCGGAAGTGTAAAACTCAGCCTCGTTGGGACTGGCCAGCTGGTTGAGATGTTGTGCAATCAATGCAAATGCAGCATCCCAGCTAATCTCTGTATACTTATCAGTTGCCGGATTATACTGCATGGGGTGGGATAAGCGGCCCTGGTCTTCCAGCCAGTAATCACTGTGCTCTAAAAGTTGAGACACCGTATAACGCGCAAAAAATGCCGGCCCTACCTGACGAGCTGAGGATTCCCAGTTCACTGCTTTAGCGCCGTTTTCGCAAAATTTAACCAGGCCATTTTCCGGTGATTCGCCCCAGGCACAACCCGGGCAATCAAAACCATGGTCCTGATTGGTTTTGAGCAAAGCGTGCAGGTTTTTCAGCGGCTTTTCGCTGGCAATCCAGCTTTTAGTGACACTTTTTAATGCACCCCAGCCACCCGCAGGGGCGGTGTATTTCTGAACAGACTTATCAGTCATAGCACTTCCTGAGCCTGCCTGGTTCCAGGCCCGGCAGTTTTATTGTGAACCGTAGGGCACAGTAAAGCAGAAATTTATCAAGGTAAGCAAACGTAGATCCGACAGACTCGTGTCTTTTTACGATACTGCGGCTTTTACCTGCATAGAGCCAACTGCCTCAATAGCTTTTAATACCCGGGCTTGCTCGAAGATGGGAAATGACAGGATCACCTCATCCACGCCAAATGCTGCCACAAACCGATTAAGCTGTTCTTCTGTTGCAGCCTTATCACCCACCAGAGCGTAGCGCAGCGTACTATTAATGCCTCGGATTTCCATTTCGTTAAGCTCAAGGCGGATGTCCTCCACAGGTGGAGGCATGGGTTTGTTGGCGTTACGACGCAGGTTAGCAAACTGTTGCTGAACCGAGGTAAACAACTGTTTTGCGTGCTCTTCACTATCGCCGATGACCGCCATTACACCCGCCGACACATAAGGCTCGGCCAGTTGCGCCGAGGGTTTAAAGTTTGCCCGGTAGATACTAATGGCATCACCGAGCATCTCGGGCGCGAAATGCGATGCAAAGGAAAACGGCAATCCCATATGGGCTGCCAGTTGAGCCGAATATAAACTGGAACCGAGTAACCAAACTGGCACATTGGTGCCGGCGCCGGGCACCGCAATTGGCTTTTGGCCTTCTTCAGGTGTGCCCAGCAGTCGCTGAAGTTCGGCAACATCCTCGGGGTAGCGCTCGGCATCGCCCTGAATATCGCGGCGCAGCGCGCGAGCGGTGGCCATATCAGTGCCCGGCGCCCGGCCTAACCCTAAATCTACCCGGTCAGGATAAAGCTCGGCAAGCGTACCAAATTGTTCGGCAATCACCAGTGGCGCATGATTGGGCAGCATAACACCACCAGAGCCAATACGAATACGGTTGGTAACCGCGCCCACACTGGATAGCAATACCGCTGTTGCGGCACTGGCCACAGCCCGCATACCATGGTGTTCAGCCAGCCAGTAACGGGTAAACCCGGCCTGCTCAGCGGTTTGTGCGATGGCCTGACTGCGCAGCAGGGCGTCGCGTACGGAACTGCCTTCGGCAACATGGGCGAGGTCGAGAATCGATAGGGGCAAGGATTCAGTCATGAAAATACCTGTTAGTTTGCATACCAAGTAATATTGGGATGATATAGCGAATCAAAAGGGCGAGTTCGACTAGCAGCAACACGATGGGTTCTTTTACAGCAATTATGTGCATTGGTGGAAATTTAAGAGCTATTGAATTCCTGGAGAAAATCCCTTAAGTTGTAATGCTGCGCTAATTTTACCGCACTAACTGCCTCCGGCAGTTCTTAACATCAATCCTGATAGGTAAAATATGAAATATCCAAGCACCCTCCCCACAGCACATCAGCAGCTGTTATCCGACATCATTCGTGTTCTTTCTGCCGATAAGCGAATAGACGCTATTGGCGCGAGTGGCTCGTTCGCCAGCAATAATATGGATCAATACAGTGATTTGGATCTGGTTATCGCCATTGAACCGGCGTTTGTTGATGCCATGATGGCCGAGCGGTTCGAGCTGGTAAACGCTGTACCGGGTTATATTCAAGGCTTTACCGGCGAGCATGTCGGGGAGCCGAGACTGATTATTGCTTTGTATGAGTTACCTAATAGTAACCCTTCGCTCGTACACGTTGATTTTAAATTTGTATCGCTAACGGATGCTGCGCAGCGGGTCGACAATACGCAGGTTATCTGGGAGCGCTCATCTTCGCTTTCAGACATTTATGCCAGCACTGAGTACGCGTATCCGCAGCCGGATTGTCAGTGGATAGAAAATCGCTTTTGGATTTGGGTGCACTACGGTGCGGGAAAAATTGCCCGGGGGGAATACTTCGAGGCACTGGAGTTTTTGTCTTTCTTGCGGACTGTGGTGTTATCGCCGCTGGCGTTACAACAGGCCAGCCTTACTCCATCGGGAGTACGTACCATCGAAAAACGCCTGCCGGCATTTGCCGCTGAGCTAAAGCAAACGCTTGCTACAGCTGAAAGAGATTCCCTGATCCCGGCCTTTGAAGCCTGCATAGCCCTGTATCTCCGGTTACGGAATAAAACGACGGCAAAAGTGAATAGCAGGGCTCAGCAACTGGCTATCAGCTATTTTAACGATGAGCTTAAGGCCTGACTAACCACCAGGGAGATGCTTAAATCTCCCTGACGTTTCCGCTTTTCCACACGCATATTAATCATGTAGTACTATGTTGTTACCTGCCCGTGATGTAACTGTGTTTGTATAATTACAAGCGTTAGTTAACTTATTATCGAGGTAACACTATGAGCAAGATCCTGATGATCACGGGTGATTTTGTTGAAGACTATGAAAACATGGTGCCATTTCAAACTCTGCTGGCCTGTGGCCATCAGGTTGATGCGGTGTGTCCGGGTAAATCGGCAGGGGATACCATTAAAACGGCAATCCACGATTTTGAAGGCGATCAGACCTACACCGAAAAGCCCGGCCATAATTTTACGCTAAATGCGACTTTTGCAGAAGTTAAGGCCGAAGATTATGATGGATTGTATATTCCCGGCGGTCGGGCGCCAGAATACCTGCGGTTAAATGCGGATGTTATTGCGTTGGTAACAGCGTTTTTTTCTGCGGACAAACCGGTTAGCTCGATTTGTCATGGCCCACAGTTACTGGCTGCGGCCGGTGTGCTGGAAGGCAAGCAAGTGTCTGCCTACCCGGCGTGCGAGCCGGAAATCAAACTGGCAGGGGCCACTTATGTTGCCGTGAATATGGATGAAGCCATCACCGATGGTAAGTTGGTAACGGGCCCGGCATGGCCGGCTCATCCGGCGTTGTTAAGTCAGTTTATGGCGTTGCTTTAACTAAAGTAGAGGAAGAAGTCTGTGTGCGGATTATTCATTAATGCTGATCCATCTTTGTGGACGAGTAGCACCCGTTCAATGCGAATAGATGGGGTGGTGACCTCTATCCGCATGGAGACTTTTTTCTGGAATGTGCTGCAGGAAATCGCCAGCCGGGACGAACTGAGCGTGAGCCAGTTGATTTCAAAGCTGTATCTGGAGTCTCTCGATGCCGACCATGACGTTGGCAACTTCACATCATTTTTGCGGGTTTGCTGCGGCCGTTATTTGTCTATGATTACTGACGGCTATCTTAAGCGGGATACGCTTGAGCCTCTCAGTGATATCGATTCAGATCGTGTGATTAAACAGGAAGCCGATACAATGGCGACACGACTGAACCAACTGCCAGAGCAGCAATCAGCCCGACAAGGCAATAAACATTAGCGGGCCGCTTTACTGATATTGATCTGCGGCAGCCGCGGCTCGAACAACAACGACTTAACAATGGAGGTGTTGGTATCGGCACATTCATGTAGCGGAAACATAATATCATCGAGTTCGGCGATATCCCGCAAGGCCAGGCGTGCAATTAAGCAGTCCTCACCGGTTACCCGATCGCAGGCCATAAAGCGGGGCTCGTCGCGAATCAGTTTTTCTACTTTTCTTATCTGCCCGGACTTCGGCTTTATTCTTACCAGCGCCTGAATGCTATAACCCAGTGCTCGCATATTCAGCCGCACGCCAAACCCGTCAATAACGCCTTTATGCTGAAGTGTTTTCATTCTTTCACCTACTGCCGGGCCGGATAAGCCGACTTGCTTACCAATCTCTGCCAGGCTCATCCGGGCATTGTTATCCAGCACGGTTAAAATGGCCTTATCGAGGTGGTCAATCTGCTTTGTCATAACGTATTTTCAAAATGAAGGTTATTTATTAAATTTACCTGCATATGAAAAGAAAAATCAAGAATGTGTTTATTGTATGGCAGTGAAGTAAGTGTATTTTCAGTGATATTCTATAAAAAGTATCAGCCCGTTAATGAACCGTATAAGGAACAGCTATGAACATACAGCGCATTGCCGCATTCAGCGATGGCAATAAAGGTGGCAACCCCGCCGGTGTGATGTTGCTAAAAGGTCCAATGGCAGAGAGTGCAATGCGTAGCATTGCAGCTGAGGTGGGATATTCAGAAACCGCTTTTGCTTATCCTATCGCAGAAGATAAATCAGCCTGGCGGGTACGTTATTTTTCGCCCGAGTCCGAGGTGCCATTTTGCGGCCATGCTACTATAGCGCTCGGCGCAGTGTTGGGTGAACACGCAGGAGCAGGGGAGTATAAACTCACAATCAACAGCGCTGAAATAGCAGTTAAAACAGAACTGACCGAGCAAGGCGTGGCGGCTACGCTAACTTCACCACCTACCCATAGTCGGCCAGTTACCGAAGATGAGCTCACCCAGGCGCTTAACCTTTTCGGCCTTTCTGAGCAGGATCTCGACGAACAATTACCACCGGCATATATTCATGGCGGCGCTAACCACATTGTATTGCCGCTGCAAAACAGGCAAACCCTGGCCAGCATGGCGTACTCTCTAGCGGCGGGCAAAGCTGTTATGGAAGCGCTGGGGCTGGTAACTATCATGCTGGTCTATATTGAGAGTCCCCAGGTGTTTGTGGTCAGAAACGCTTTTGCCTCGGGGGGCATTATTGAAGATCCGGCAACCGGCGCGGCAGCCGCCGCCTTTGCTGGTTATCTGCGGGATGCCAAATGGCCCCATAACGGCCAGTTTACTATCCGTCAGGGCGAAGACATGGGAGCACCTTCAGTGATCAGGGTTAGCCTGTCTGAGGAAAAAGGCAGTCCGGTGTCTGTGTCTGGAACCACTTGCACAATTTAACGGGCAGTAAAAAAGTAAATACGTAGAAAAAAGGTGCTATTTTGCTATCGGATATCCGCATAAACTGAATTCGATTAGTGCCTGATTACTCAATTAGCCTCGCCCTGTAAGTCCTTCACTCTGACTGCAAAACTTTCCTCCAGAGACTGCTGTATAAACGAATTGGTTTTTAATTGTCATTTCAAATCAATGGCTTATTGAGTTGGAATGAATGTTGCTGAAAAGTCGACCAGGCAAAATTTTAAAACCAGCTTGTCACAGGAGTGTTTACTTTGAGTAATCAATTTAATTTAAAAGGTAAAAAGATAGCGATTCTGGCAACCAGTGGCTTTGAGCAGAGTGAATTAATTAAACCCAAAGAAATGCTTACTGAGCAGGGGGCTGAGGTAGACGTAATTTCTATTGACGATCAAACCACAATAACCGGTTGGGATCAAAACAAATGGGGCGATGAAGTGGCCGTTGATAAACAGGTCAACGCTGCTTCGCCAGGCGAATACGATGCGGTGGTGTTGCCGGGTGGTCAGATTAACCCGGATATCCTGCGTAACAACGAGCAGGCCGTTTCATTTATTAAACGCGCACACGCGGAAACCCGCGTTAGGGCAATTGGCGCAATTTGCCATGGTCCCTGGTTACTCATCGAATCAGAATTAGCCCGAGACAGCAAAGTTACTTCGTTTCCAAGTATTAGGACCGATTTACTTAACGCCGGTGCCGCCTGGGAAGACCACGAAGTTGTTCACGACGGCAAGCTCGTAACCAGCAGAAATCCTGACGACATCCCTGCGTTTGTCGGCAAGATCAGCGAACTGGTAGCGTAATTAGCAATAGCAGTCAGGAGTTAAAATGTCAGCAATTCAGGAAACCAAAACAAAAGTTATCGCTATTACCGGCGCATCAAGCGGCATTGGTGAGGCAACGGCACGGACGTTGGTAGCACAAGGCTTTCACGTTGCCTTGCTGGCCAGACGCCTGGATAAGCTTAAGGAACTGGTTAGTGAACTGGGCGAAGACAAGGCCTATGCAGTAAAAGCAGATGTCAGCGACTTCGACACCTTAAGCAGTGCATTTGCAGACATTCATAGCAAATTGGGCCGCATCGACGGTGTTTTTGCCAATGCCGGTACCGGTGTAAACTCGCCAGGCGTGGCAGATGGCGACGTTAACGAGTGGTCTGCTATGTTGGGGGCTAATGTAAACGGGTTGCTCTATACGGCCAAAGCCAGTCTGCCCTATCTGAAAGACAGTGAAGGACACTTTCTGTTAACCAGTTCTGCAGCCGGTCGTATGACACTGAAAGGCTCGGTATACGGCGCCACCAAATGGTTTGCCTACGGGTTTGGTATGAACCTGGCTGAGGAAATGCGCGAGTGGGGCGGCAAGTGCACTACCATCTGTCCGGGTATGGTAAACACACCATTTTTTGATGAACCGAAAGACGACAAAATTGCCCCACAAGACATTGCTGAAGCGGTACTTTACGCTTTGTCGAGCAGCAAAACGGCTTGTGTCCGAGAGGTGTTCGTAATGCCAGCTGATAAAGCATAGCGTTTGATTGGTACTCTGGCGACACAGATTACCGTTCCCGTGTAAGAAATTTCCTACAAAAATGTACGAATAAGCGGTTTGTTTTATTCTGCCTTGCCTTACACTTTTGTTTAAGGTTATGAAAAATATAGAGTAATAAATCTGCCACGGACGAGGTGAATGAGAATCAAGAGGTTTTGTGTAATCCATCGGTGGCAGGTTTTTCTCAGCAGCGTATTCTAAACCTGTCGCAAGGAAATGCGATTTGTCAGGAAGACAAACTTTCAGGATGACAGCAGTCAGGAAGACAACAAGCCAGGATGGCAACTATCAGGAAGATAGCGCCCAGGAAGCGGCAACAGGAAAATGCGTCAGGATGACGATGTCAGGAAGACCAACGGAATCCGGTTTAAAGGAATAAACCAACAGGATTTAAGGAAGAGGCTGGGATGCCAGCAGGAATGGAATAAGCCAGGACGGCTAAGGACAACTCCAGGAGCGGAGAATACTTTACAGGATGTAAAGATTTTTACGGAAAATGGAAAGGGATACGCCTAAGGACAGGTGGCCTGCTGTGAAGCAGAGTAAGAAGGAATTGCGTGCGGGATTATAAGCCATGCTTAGAATTGCACTAACGCTGAGAGGGAGTCTCAAAATTCCAGAGAAAACGGTGGCTAAGGCCACCGTTTTTTTATGCGTTACATTCAGTGAGTATTGATTCTATGCGGCGGCGTTTCCGTTTTGACCACAGTCAGTCCATTAAGTAGCAAGGTGCCCTGGTAACAGTCATCGCCGGTGGATGAAAACTCAAATAAAAACTCGCTGCGCCAATCGAGCTTGCCCCGGTACAGCATTGGGCGGGTGGTTTTTCTCGCTACACTCACCAACTGTAAACGCTGCTGTTCGCAGTAGCGTTGCAGGTATTGGTTTGCGCACTCAGAAATGGTTCGGATCCGCCAGAAAAACGCGCCGCCAGCGCACAATAACACCAGTAGCAATACATCAAATAAATTCACCGGGTTTATCCTGCCTTGTTGAAAAGGGTGTTTAGTGGCGCCTGCATTAATGGGTTATTCTGATGTGCCCTGGCCAGGGTTAGCATGGTTCTGCGCAGCGTTGGAATTTGTACCAAATCGCTAAACAGGCCAATAAACAACTCATGCTTGTAGGCACCGTCGGCATCCGCTTTAGCCGCAGCTTCCAGAAACCGTTGCGCGGTTAAAGTATCTAACTGTGCATCATGTCGCCCGGCAATCACACTCAGTAAATGCATATCAGGCTGCGATGTTTTGTCTAACAGCTCATTCAACGCCTGGTTGATTTTCGGATGATACTCTGGCGTGCTTAACGCTCTGAGCAGGCCCAGCACAACGTGCTTTTGCGCTTCATCCTCGGCAACCACATTAAGCTGTTCAATAAAAAAGGCTTGCAGGTTTTCCGGCAGCGATACGCTTTCCAGGCTGCTGAATAACGTGTCTAAAAAAGGCGCACTGAAGTGTCCGAAGTTTTCGATAATGTGAGCAGCCTGCTTATCATCAATCGCCACTGCGAGGTCGGCAATGGCCTGTACTGGTAATTGTTGCCAGTCGATAATGGCTGGTGCCTGCAGGTATTGCCGGGCTTGTTCCAGAGCCTCGCTTTTCGTGTCGTTCAGTGCCTGGCGGGCAATCGCTGAAAACTGCGCCATAAGCTGCTGACTGGGCACAAAGGTATAGGGGTTATCCGGCAATTCATCACTGCCTTGCTCACCGGCTATCTGGTTGCCCAGCGCATCGACGATGATTTGTAAAAAGTGGTTGCGCGAAGCCTGTATTAATAAGCCCTGTTCATCCAGCGGAAACTTAACAAACCAGATATAGCGCTGGGCCTGGGGATTGGTTTGCCAGAATACCACTGCGTACCAGGCGTGTTGCTGACGCGGGCGGGGAGGGCAAATTTTTCCGTTCTCGATATCTAAAAATGTTTGCGAGGCAACAGGATAAACTCCACGACCTAAATCAAAAATGCGATAATCCGTGCCCGCATGTAATAAAAACTCGCTCAGCGAGTGAATACTTTTTGAATTCATGCTGATTTTTAACTAAGACATAATTTGCCAATAGTGTAACAGGCATTGGAGTAAGCGCGTAATGATTCATGATCCCAAATCCATTGAGCAGGGCTCAGATTTGCTGTTTGAGCTGGAAGCGATTTTAAAAGCTGCGGGTTTGTGGTCGGCGGTCATGCCTTCTCAAGATGCGCTGGCCAGCCAGCAGCCCTTCGCCTGTGACACGCTTGATTTTGAGCAGTGGCTACAATTTATCCTTATTCCGCGTCTACGGGCATTGCTGAAGAGCAAAACCTTACCACCGCCAATGCAAATTCACCCCATGGCCGAAGTTACCTGGCGGGGTAATCATCTGTCTGTGCAGCGGGTTCTGGCTCGTTTTGACAGCTGGAGTCATTCTCTTCATGGGTAACAGCGAGTTAAACGTGGTGTATCAGGATGAGCACATTGTGGCCATTTATAAGCCGCCCGGATTACTGGTGCATCGCAGCCCCATAGATAAACACGAAACCCGGTTTGCAGTGCAGTTGCTGCGCGACCAGCTTGGTCGGCATGTGTATCCGCTGCACCGGCTGGATCGGCCAACAGCTGGCTTACTGTTATTTGCGCTGGACAGTGAAACGGCTTCGGTTATGAACGCGCAAATGATGAGCAATGGAATGCAGAAGTCTTATCAGGCGCTGGTCAGGGGCTATGTAAAATCGGCGGGAATGATCGACTATGCGCTTAAATATCGCTGGGATAAGTATGCCGATGCCGATCGCACTAAACAGGTTGCGCCGCAATCCGCCCATTCAGATTACTGGCCATTGGCTCATTATGAATTGCCGTTTGCGGTCGGCCGCTATAACACGGCTCGCTATTCCTGGCTGGGCTTAACACCTCATACTGGGCGTAAGCATCAGCTAAGGCGGCACATGTTGCACTTACGTCATCCTATTGTGGGCGATACCACCCATGGTGACGGCAAACATAATGGCTTTTTACGCGACCAGTTTGGTTGCCACCGACTGATGCTGGTGTGCGTGTCGATGGGCTTTTACCATCCGGTTAGCAGTGAATGGCTGACTATTAAGACGCAAGTCGATAGCGAAATAGAGCAGTTATTGGTAAGCTGGCAGCCGTTTTTAACCTGGAGTCAATAAAAGTAAGGTAGGTCCATGGCAACCCTGAATATCATCGTCGGTTCGGTTTACGGCAATGCAGAAAACGTAGCAGAAGAAGTACAGTCTTATTGTGAGGATCAAGGCATCGATGCAGAAGTCTTTAAAGATCCGGATGTGAGTGATTTTACCGATCCAAAGGCCTTGTTAGTGATCACATCAACCACCGGCGCTGGCGACCTACCGCCAAATTTGGAGTTTCCAATTGATGAACTGCGCACCCAGTTTCCGCTGCTTGAGCAAAAGCCCTTTGCGGTAGCCGCTTTAGGTGACAGCAGTTACGGAGAATCCTACTGTGGTGGTGGCAGAATTTGCCAGGAACTGTTAACCGAATTACAGGGCTTTCCGGTAGCAGACATGCTGGAAGTGGATGCCATGGAAACGCTGGAGCCGGAGCAGGATGTACTTAACTGGTTCAAAGGCATTCAGGATAAACTGATCGCTTAAACTTTCCGCGATAGGCGCGTGCCGGCGCCTTTTGTTTGCCCCACTAGCAGGGTCGTACACCTGAGTGCCTGAGGATTCGCTTTATTATGAATGATGTGATGAGCCGTTTAACTGACTGGGCAACGTTTTACATGTCCAATTTGATTGTAACCATACTGGTGCTGATTATCTTTATGGGGGTGAACCGATTACTGTTACCACAAATCGAGAAGCTGGCTACCAGTAGTAAACTGAGTGAAGAGGCTCGCAAGAAGACCTATCACACTGCCAGATTAATCACCGGGGTTATTACCATTGCGGTCTTGCTGTTGGTGTGGGGCGTTGATTTCAGCGGCTTGATTGTACTTTCTACGTCTATCATTGCGCTCACAGGGGTTGCGCTGTTTGCCAGCTGGTCACTGCTGAGCAACATCACTTCATACTTTGTGTTGCTGTTTCAGAACTCTTATACCAAGGGCAATTTTATTCGTATTATCGACGGTGATAATTACATGGAAGGCTATATTGCTGAGATAAACTTATTCACCACGCGTTTAATTACCAAAGATGATGAAGAGATCGCATACCCGAATAATCTGGTGCTCACCCGGCCTGTGATTATTAACCCTAAACAGCACTGGCAGGGGATTGGTAAATCCACTGATAAACAATTACCGGTTCAATTAGAGCAACCGGAGCAACCCCGCGAAGCTCAGAAAGATTAAAGTAGCAGACTCAAACGCGAAAGGCGCCACATGGCGCCTTTTCTTTGAATGCAGTTTAAAAGTATCTTGGGCTGGGGTTACTAAAGCATCTGTTACCGCCAGCGTTTACGTCCGCTAATTAATTCCCATATTGTGCTGGCTGCAGGGTCATCGCTGGGTTTCGTGCTGCCGCAATTGATAGATTCATCGCAGCTTACGCCGCGGATCCGGCTGCCAATTGAGTTTTGATCGTACTTTCCGCTGCTTACCAGCGTATCCACGAGGCCATCGAGTACCAGTGTCACTTTAAAGGCTTCGCCAGTGACTTCGATAACTTCAATGTCTTTATCTAATTCCAGCTTAGCGAGGATGGCAGAATCCTGCTTGTTATTGGCTGAGCGTTCTGCCAGAACTTTCAGGTATTCCATGGCTTCGGGATGCCGGGCCCTGGCTAAACGCTGAAATAAATCCACCGCGCCTTCCACATCTTTGGCGGCGACGGTGCCGGTTTCTTTCATGCGGGCCAGCAGAAACATCGCTCGCATATTATTTTGTTCACTGGCACTCTCGAGTAAAGCCACCGCCTGATCCGTTTTGTCGCTATCGCCTGATTTTAGAATATTCAGTGCTTTATCATACATCGCGGGCGCATAACCATATTTAATGGCGAGGTCGAGCATTTCCTCGGCTTTAGCAATGTCCTGTTCGAGTACAAATCCATTGCGCAACCAATCCGCCATGAGATAAGCAGCAACCGGATCGCGAAAACGTGCGCCAAGAATTATATAGTGTTCGGCTTTTTCGAGGTTTTTCTCAAAGCCATCGCCGGAGGCATAGGCCATGGCAACAATGGCTGCTGCCCGACCACTGCCATTTCTGGCCAGTTGTACCAAATTGCGCAGTTGTGTTTTGCAGTCATCGTCAACGCAGTATTTTGTGGTTTCAGTAGTACCGGAAAAGGCGTTAGTGTCCTGACTGAATGCCAGTAGCAGCGCTAATGATGAGGCGCTGACAATTTGAGGTAATCGCATGGTATCTTCCTTAATGTTAGCTATCGACCGATGCTACGCAGTACTCCTTGTCCTGCCAAACATCACGAAAAAGGCGTTAACAGCTTGTTTATTGATTAACTTTAGCAGTATCGCGGAAACATTGCTAATGGAAGACAACAAACAGCTATGATGCTATAAATGTTTACCATCAGAAGCCGTAGCTAAGGTCGTACTACTGGCAAATTCATCTATGTGAGATGATATCTATCTGGCCAATGCATTCTATGAATTGCTCAATACTGGAGTAAATGGTGTTTATAACTACGTTGGTGCAAATGTATAAATTGGCCAGAAACCGATTAAACCCTCAATAAATCTAAAATTAAATATTCGAACGTAAGTAGTGTTATGCAGCATTTTCACAAACTCACTGGATTAAGAGGCTTTGCCGCGCTAATTGTTTTTGTTTCCCATGCGGCGAATGAAACACTTTTACCAAAGTTTCTGGGTAATGGTTTTGGGCAAACCGGCGTTATGCTTTTCTTTCTTCTTAGTGGATTTTTGATGACTCAGTTATATATTCATGAAGAGTTCAGTAGAGAAAACATCAAACGGTATGCATTCGCGAGAATTGGTCGCGTTTTACCCCTGTATTTCACCCTGCTAATTATTTCTGTGCTGATAACTAAACTCGAAGGTGGCAATTCTATATACCCTTTTATGTTTACCGAGTTCAATCGAACTGTTGAAGCTTTTATGCTTATAAAAGCCCCATACATTTTTTGGACTATCCCCGTAGAAGTGCAGTTTTATGTCGTTTTTATTGGCTTCTGGGGATTGTATAAATCCGGATTTAGCACTTATGTCCTAATTCTTTACGCGCTACTTACTGTTTTACCCAGTGCTTATTTTTATTTTTTTGTGAAACCAAAGCTGTTAGGCATTATCTCTACTTACGGATTCGCTTTCTTCCTTGGGCTTGTTTCAGCCTTTGCATTTGACAGGATAAAAGACTCAGTTTCGGCACATAAAGCGGCCAATTGGTTTGGGTTGCCTGTGCTTATCTTGCTGTGTCTCAACCTGCCTGAAATTCGGAGTATGGTCGGCTTGATTTATACCGAAGATTTTTTTTGGAAAACATGGGGTGATCCACTGACCTGGCTACTGGTATACAGCGTGTTTATGTGTGTAATTTTAAATTCGACCAGTATGTCAATTTTAAACAGCCAGTTTTTTGTTTATCTTGGTAAAGTCTCCTACGGCTTTTACTTATTGCATTACCCTGTGTTGGCATATTTCGTATCTATAACTGAATTAAACATGTACATAAGACTCGGCTTAGCTCTGTTTATTACTTTGTTGCTTTCCCACCTATCGTTTTATTTTTTCGAAAAGCCGCTCGCTTACAAAATACGTCGGTATGGTAAGTCAAAGGCGGTTTCGGCATAGTCTAAAGTAAAAAGGCGCCATCAGGCGCCTTTTCAGAGTAACCATTTAATGCTTATTCAGCGCCACGTAGCAGGGCGTTTATCCCTACTTTAGCGCGGGTTTTTGCATCAACCTTTTTCACGATGATGGCAGCATACAAGCTGTATTTGCCGTCTTTGCTTGGCAGGTTACCCGGCACTACCACTGCACCAGCGGGTACGCGGCCATAATGTACTTCGCCGGTTTCACGGTCGTAAATTCGGGTAGACTGGCCGATGTATACGCCCATTGAGATAACCGCGCCTTCCTCAACGATAACGCCTTCAACAATTTCAGAGCGCGCGCCGATAAAGCAGTTGTCTTCAATGATAGTTGGGTTAGCCTGGAGGGGCTCCAGTACACCGCCAATGCCAACGCCACCAGATAGGTGTACGTTTTTACCAATTTGTGCACATGAGCCAACGGTAGCCCAGGTATCAACCATACTACCTTCACCAACATATGCGCCAATGTTAACGTAAGAAGGCATTACCACTACGTTTTTGCCCACAAAAGAGCCGGTACGTACAGCCGCTGGTGGCACGATACGAACGCCGTCAGCAGCAAACTGCTCGGCAGTGTAATCGGCATATTTCAGTGGCACTTTATCGTAGAAACGGCTCTCTGCGCCTTCCATTACGTCATTATTGTGCAGGCGGAAAAACAGTAACACTGCTTTTTTCAGCCACTGGTGAACAACCCACTCACCGGCAATTTTTTCGGCCACACGTGCTTCACCGCTGTTGAGTAAGGCAATGGCATCGCTCACTGCTTGTTTTACTTCAGCAGGGGCAGCGGAAGGTGTGATACTTGCGCGGTCTTCGAAGGCCGCTTCAATAATGGCTTTTAATTCAGTCATGGTATGTTGATATCTTCAAGTTGATCGAGTTTAAACAATATCCGCTTTTTAAGCGTCGTCTGTTCTTCCGGCGTCAGGGCTTTGCCATGCTCATTCGATACGATAAATACGTCTTCTGCGCGTTCACCGATTGTGGCAATTTTGGCTAATTTTAATGTGAGATTGCAGTCTACGAAAGCGTGACCGACTTTAGCAAGAATTCCCGGCGCGTCCAATGCTTCCAGCTCAATTAATGTGGCATCATCCTGGGAAGAATAAAAACGCACTTTAACCGGCACATCCAATTGCTTGTGCTGGCGGGAAAGCTTGCGGGTATTGTTATGGCTGCGTCCGGGCTTAGACAATTGCTCGGCTATGGCCTGTTCAATTGAACGCAGTCGCGATTCGCCCTCAATGCGCGAACCGTCATTTTCCAGAATCAGGATACTGTCAAACACATGGCCGTCACGGGTAACAGCGATATGCGCATCATGGATGGAGCAGTTACGGCTATCGAGCACTGAAGCGATCTGGGCAAACAGAGCCGGGCGGTCTTCGCCGTATAACAATAACTCTGTGCCGCCTTTGGCCAGATCGTTATTGGTTTTAATCAGCATTTCGCCGGCTTCATGGTCTTTCTCAAAAGCCAGGATTGCCTGGCTATGCCAACTGATTTGCTCTGGCTTAAAGCGAGCAAAATAGTCGTCTTCGAAGCGCGACCATAAGGTTTCCAGCCGCTGGGCATCAGCCTTGGCTGTAGTCAGTAATTTGAGCGCTTTGGCTTTGTGTGAATCCACCCGTTCGCGCATGGTTACACCGCATTGCAGGCCATTATCCAGGGCTTTTTGCGTCATGCTGTAAAGCTCTCTTAAGAGTGAGGCTTTCCAGTCGTTCCAAAGGTTATCGTTAGTCGCCCGAATATCTGCCAGGGTCAGTATGTATAGCAGGTTAAGGTGCGTATGACTGCGCACGGCCGTAGCAAAATCGTTTACGACATCCGGATCGTAGATATCCCGGCGTTGCGCTACTACTGACATCAGCAGGTGATTCTCCACTAACCAGGCAATCAGATCGGCGTCGGACTTTTCAATATCGTGGGCTTCGCAGAAAATTGCGACATCCTTCGCTCCCAGCGTAGAATGATCGCCATTACGGCCTTTGGCAATATCATGAAAGATTGCCGCAATATAAATCAGTTCAGGTTTGTCGAAATTCCGCACTATGCGGCCACAGCGTGGGAACTGGGTATTGTGCGGCTGAAAGTAATGGTTAACGTGCTTTACCAGGCGATGAGTATGCTCATCCACCGTATAGGCGTGGAACAAGTCAAATTGCATCATGCCCACAATGTGATCCCACTCGGGCAGGTAAGCCTGCAGAATGCCGTACTGATGCATAATGTCCCAGGCGAAATCAAAGAAATGCGGGTGCTTAAACAGCTCAATAATTAACTGACGACATTCTGCTCGCTCTACATAATAGGCCGACTGGAAACGACGACGAGCATTACGCAACTGGCGGATACAATTGGTATCCAGGCCCTGAACATCAGGGTTATCCGCAATGGTTTTAAGAAACCTAAGGATATCCTCTGGCGATTCAAAAACGTTGTTATGCGTAGGAGAAATATTGCCGTCGAGCAAACAAAAATCGTCGTTAATGGTTTTGCGACTCTGAATAGTCTGGTTGAGCATGTCGTAGCGGAAGCGCTGCAGCAGCATCTGATTGAGTTCGCTGATACGGCGTACTGTGCGGAAAAAGGCCCGCATCATTTTTTCAACTGCGGTCTTACTGTCATCCCCGTAGCCCATCATGGCGGCTACGTCTGGCTGATAATCGAACAATAAGCGGTTTTCACTGCGTCCGGCCACCAGGTGCAGAGCATAGCGGAGGCGCCACAAAGACATACGGCATTCGACTAACTCATCGAGCTCATCCTGGGTGAAATAGCCATGGCCTACCAGCCCCTTACCATCGTATTCTTTAAAGTGTTTTTTAGCGACCCAGCCGATTGACTGAATGTCACGTAAACAGCCCGGGTTTTCCTTGATATTCGGTTCAAGGTTGTAAGACGTGCCATTAAACTTTGCATGACGGGCTTTTTGCTCTTCATACTTGGCGGCGAAGAAGGCTTTGCTGGTCCAGCAGGTATCTTTTTCGTTAACGGCGTGCCACATGTTTACAAAGGTTTGGTCGCAGCCACTTAGCATGCGGCTTTCAACCAGGTTGGTGGCGATGGAAATATCATCCTTTGCCAGTTTTACGGTTTCTTTGATGGTGCGTACCGACTGACCGACGTCAAGTTTAATGTCCCACAGCATGGTAATAAACTGGCCGACTTTTTCCTGTACGTCACGCTTAAGCGGCTTTTTGCTGACAATCAGCAAGTCGATATCTGAGTAGGGTTGCAAATGGCCGCGGCCGTAACCACCCACGGCACAAAGCGCCAGGCCTCGTTCATTAGCCAAACCATACAATGACCACAAGCGTTGCAACAGGGTATCAATAAATATTGCGCGCCCGGTTACCAGTTCGTCGATGGGTTGCAGTGTAAAGGCTGACTCTAACCATTCGTAGCTTTGTGACACCAGCTGTTTAATGGCTTTGATGTCGTCGACAGAGTCGATGGTAGCGATTTCTTCACATAACGATTTTAATTTCACAACTCACCCAATGAATACTTCCGAACACTCTTAGTGAATTGATCCGCTAGGATCAACCCGGCACTTGTTGCCGCTTAAGCAAGCGAATGCCGCCCTGAGGCGGCATTACCAATTAACTGTGGTGATAAATCCGTTCGAGATCTTCGTCATCCCGAAGCGTCAGTACTTCTACGCCATCTTCGGTCACCAGCAAAGTATGTTCCCATTGTGCACTGAGGCTGCGGTCTTTGGTGACTACGGTCCACTGGTCCGGTAAAATTTTTGAATAACGTTTACCGGCGTTCACCATGGGTTCAATGGTGAAGCACATGCCGGGGACCAACTCGTCACCGGTGCCGGGACGGCCGTAATGAACGATTTGCGGTTCTTCGTGGAATCCTGCGCCAATGCCGTGCCCACAGTATTCACGGACAATTGAATAGTTGTGCGCTTCCGCGTGAGTTTGACATATATGGCCGATATCGCCCAGGCGCATGCCGGGTTTAACTTCCTTGATAGCCTTATAAAGGCATTCCTGAGTCACTCTCACCAAACGGTCGGCCAGAATGCTGGGCTTACCTACCATAAACATTTTTGAAGTATCGCCATGGTAGCCGTCTTTTATTACGGTTACGTCAACATTAACAATGTCGCCATCCTTAAGCTTTTTATCCGCCGGTATGCCGTGGCAAATCACATGGTTTACCGACGTACAAATGGATTTTGGGAAGGGGGGGTGACCGTAATTAAGAGGTGCTGGAATCGCTTGTTGCTCATTCACAATAAAGTCATGGCAAATGGTGTTAAGCTCATCGGTAGTCACGCCTTTTTTAACGTGTTCACCTAGCATCATTAATACGTCTGCAGCCAGTTTACCGGCAACGCGCATTTTTTCGATTTCTTCAGCGGTTTTAATTATTGCAGCCACCTGAGTCCTCTTTTATTGAGTCGTTGAACCAATGGCGAAAACCTTGTATGCAAAGCAAGCCACTATCAAAAGGCTGTATGGTAGCGAATACGATGGCGTCTGTATAGTTTGGTCGATGTGATCCTATAACTAATAGTAGGAATTCTGGCTCATATCTTGTGAAGTAAAAGATGAAAAGGTAGAGACTGCTGACTCTATTCCTTTAATCTAATGTGGCAGGTTAGTACTTTACCTTATTTCTTACCTGCGGATCGCAAACGATTTGTTTCCCTGTATGCTTATCTGTGGCGATAATGATGAAGTTATAATCCTTCGGCACCGTATCACTATCTTTGTCGAAGATTTTAACGCTTTGTTTAGTCACTTCTTCGACTAACACAACGTCTTGTAGTCCTGGCACCAGACATTCTTTAATTTCATAATTTGCAATGGATGTTTCACTGAGTTCGACTAAAAATTTCGTTGGTCGTTCAGTCACAAAACCATGTACCTTTACGACTGCACCACTATCCAGTACACTGTAGTATTGATAAATATATGTATTTTCTGAAGTTTTACTTATATCTAACAGTAGATTAAGCAAATTGATTTCACTAGTACTCATCTGTATTTCCTTTTACGTTAATTATATTAGGGCAACCTCACATCTAAATATCGGTTATTTTTAAAATCAGAATTTTCATACAGCTTTAAAAATTCGTCTTCAACAGATAATTCTCCCAACATTTTGAGTGTTACCAAGTAAAAGTATATAAGCTTGTAATTAGGCTGTCTTATTTTAATTTCAGATGCCAGTTTGCTTTTAATGAATTCAAGTGTTTCACTTGATTTATCATGGGGTTGTTGAGTTATTGCTTTCGTTAAATATAAATTTGCCAGCAAGGTTAATGGAGGAGAGTTATCAAAATGCTCCTTTAATGTGGATTCTGCCAAAGTGATAAAGCGTTGAGCAGTTAAATGTTGCCGTAGCTGATAAAAAGCCTGTCCCCTATAAATATTAAGTAGTGTGAGCGCCTCGCCAATTTCTGTGATAGCCGTTTTATTCCTGTTTGTTTCATGCAGTAAGGCTTGTGCAGAATCCATTGCTATAAGCGCTTTGTCATAATTTCCCAAGATGATAAAGGTTCGGGATTGCAATAAATAACTCCACACTAACAATGTAATGTAGTCTTTATTTTGGGGATCGTGACTGATTAACTCGGTAAGTGTGGTTTGTGTGGCTTGCACGTGTTCCAGTGCTTTATGCAATTCGCCATTGTCTAGCCAAAGTAGTGCTAACGAGTGATTCAATTCAGATATCTGATGCTGCGCTGTCTTGTCTGCAGAGATTTCGGCAATAACGGTCACCTCTTTTAAGGCTTCCTGGGAGAGTGTTATGGCCTTTTTAAGATGTCCAGCTTTAGCTTCAAGGTTGCTTTGCCATGAGCGAGTATCCGCGAGATCCTGTCGTAACGACAAGTTGTTGGGTTGAGAGACTAACAGTTTCCTTTTTATTTCATAAGACTGCTCAAAATAGGAACTGGCCTGTACTAGCTCGTTCTCAATCTCTGCTAGCGCTCCCAGATTGTTTAAACTATTAGATATTTCCAGTTGCCATTGGTTTGCAGAGTAGTGTCGAAAAAGGGTATCTGCTATCTCTTTATAACGAAGCCAAAACGTTTTAGCCTTCATATATTCGGCTTCAAGATAATGAATATAACCAAGCCAATAGTTGGCTAGCATGTAGAGTTCAAGCGCTTTTTCGCTTTGATTGCGGTCGAGTTCGGTCTCCAACGCGCTGATCGTGCGTGTGAAATATTGCTTAGCTTGCTTATAGTGATGTTTACTTATATCCACTTGTCCTAGAAGATGTAACGCACTTACCCAGCGGAGCAGATTATCATCGGTTAATGAAGACGCGCCGTCGAGCTTGAAGTAATCCAGTGTTTTCTGAGCGACCAGGTCGAGCAGCTCAAGTTTCCCGAGTGGTTCAAGTTTTTCCTTTAAGTCATATAAAATAAACGAAATTAAATTCTCTGCGCTGCCACGAATAGCCAATAATTCATTATTTTTTTGTTCAGTTGAATTGCTAAACCTGTCACTGTCATGAAGGCTACAGTTAGCGTTGCCATTAGCAAACTTTTTCGATGTGATAGTTTTTTTAGTTTTTTCTTGGAGGCTACAGCCAGGGACTTATCTTCGTGACTAATTATAAAGTCACCGCTCTCTATTATTTCATTTAACTTTTTCAGCTTTTTAAGTGATGGGACTAAATACTGTGGATGTTTATTGTGATAGAGCCATCGGCCGGTGAAAATTCGTAGATCCTGATAAATATACAAATACTTGATGTGTTCATTAATCCATTGAGAAATAACAGGCCAATCAGTGATAAGGCAGTCATGTACAAAATAAATAAAGGTGTCGTTGTTTTCTATGGTGGATTTTAGCATTCCCGAATTGATGCATAACTCTATTGTATTTTCTGAATAGCAGTTAAGCGTTTTCAAACAGCTAAGGTTCACTACCTGAGTTTCAATCTGACCCTCTGCATTTATTTTTAGCAATGAATACAGCAAGCGGTAAAACTTATTTTGATCCGCTTCATTTAGGGATGAAAAGGCATCTTCCACCGTATCAATTAAACACCCCTTGAAGCCATTTATTTTTTCATAAGCGCTATATTCAATAAACTGTTGGTGGCTCATATTGAATAAGCGATGCATTAGTAGTTGTAAACAGCTTACTGGTAACGGATTAAGCTGAAACTCCCGAATGATCTTGTGGTCCAGGCGCTCACGGCTGATATGATTAAATTCAAAATCAAATCCCGCCAGCGTTACTGGTTGTTGAATAATGTCAGTCAATTCGCTGGTACTAAGCTCAGGCAATCTAAGTAATTGAGCAGTATCGTATTGCTCAATGAGGTGACAGAGATAGTGGTGACGCCGTTCATCAAGTGCGGTAATTAGTAAGTAGCGTTGGGAGCTGAGTAAACAGTTTATCAAGCTAACTATTAACGGTTCTAAAGTTTTGTTTTTAAATACTTTATCAAGATGATCAACGACGATAGCGACATACTGGCTTTGTTTTCCCTGTAACAACCCTTGCAGCGAAGAAACCTTGTCACAAATAACAATGTCTAAGCCGAATTGATCCCTTTTAGCTGTTTTTACTATTCCTTTTTCAATAAGGGGATCCAAACAATGTTCCTTAAATGCTGCTATGGAATCAACATTGTTTAAGTCAATAAGAATGGTTTCAACCCATGAAGTGGCATTAAATTGGGGGAGAGCTGATAAGCGAGGCAAAATGCCGGCATGAATCAATGATGTTTTCCCCGCACCAGGCTTACTTTCAATGGCGAGCCACGACGTGTTGCTAGCGTCCAATTCCGCTAGCCACTCTTCAACTGTTGCAATCAGTTGTTCCCGACCAAAAAATACGTCGCAGTGGGTTTGGCTGTAAGGCGCATTGCCGGGGTAGGGATTTCCTTTCAACCATCGCTTTCCCGTTGCGCTTGTCTCGTGAACACCTCTGACGCTAGCAATTAGTACATAGCCTTTCTTGACAATCGTTTTGATAAATCGCGGTTCTTTACTACTATCGCGCAGAACTTTTCGCAACTGGGCAATGCATTTGTGAATGGGACCATCGCTGACCAATGTATTGGACCAACAAGTGGTAATTAGTTCATCTGCGGTCACCAACTCGTTGGCTCTCAGAGAGAGGTAACACAGTACTTCCATCACTTTGGGTTGAATATCCAGCCACCGTTTACCGTCGAAAATTTGGTTCTTTAGTGGATCAATGAACATATCATCGACATAAAAAGGATGGTTAATGAAAGATGTATTAGCGCCACTATTATTGTTCAACTTGAATACCTTGCTTTTACGTGATGCCTGTTCGGCATCACCGGGTTAAACACAGCAATTAAACAATTTTAGAGACGACATCACCCAGGGTGATCAGACCGTAGATAAACTTCTGCAGTTTAAATTCTAGCTTGCAGATACTAGCACCAGTCCTGTTATAAAAACAAAAAATCACTATTAATAGTTGAATTTCTTTAAATTTTAATAGTGGTAAGAAAGCGGTAAGAAAACGTAAATCTCTCGTTAGGTATTTATTTTGTCAACCGTCTAGGTTTTTAGCCTGTAGTTTTCGAGCGACTGTTTAGTCGCATTATATGTTGCTAGAAGAAGGGCTAGAAAAATGACGCAAACATTAAAAAAGGTGGTCATTCTTTCTTTGGAAGAGCGTGGTATCCAGGAAAGTACTAAATTACTGGAGGCCAATGGCTTCGAAGTAGAAATTCGTCAGCCAAGAAAAAGAGAATGGTTGACCTACAGCCATAGTGGTATGGGCGGAGAACGAGAGCGGGAACAAGCTGTTGTTGAGCGCGCTTGTCTTTTTTTACTTAGCCATTTAAGTGACAAATTCACGCTCGATGGGATTGCCCAAGAGGTTGGCTCAAACCGCAGTCAACTCGCGGCATATTTTAAGGGTTGTCTTAATACCGGTGTTTTTGAGTGGTTAAGAAAGCAACGCATGCTTACAGCGAAAACCTTATTGATTGAATCAAATTTAACCGTACAGCAAATAGGTTTTGAGGTTGGTTATGAGAATCAGGCTAACTTTGCCAGTGCTTATAAAAAACAATTCAACCTTTCACCCACAGCGCAACGTTTATTGGCAAACCAGAACATTCTTACGCCATCAATAATCGAATTTACTTAATCAAAAGTGAGCCGAAACCATTCGGGTTAAGGTTATACCAGTCAAATCTAGCGGCCACGGTTTGAACAATTCAATCAGAGTAGTTTTAGATTTCAGTTCACGATATTGAAATGGCGGAGCCTGTCCGCGTTGGAGCAAAATGATGACAATGACGAATGCGATGTCCTGGTATGCGATTTATACCAATTACAAGGGAGAAGCCACCCTAAACAGGACGATTCTGACCTTGAACAAGCAGTTTAATCTCGGTTACGAAACGTTTCTGCCTACATTTCTGACGGCCGATGATGGCCCACAGCGAGCAAAAAACCAAGTGCCATTATTTGAGCGCTATCTATTTGTTAAACATGATGAGCGAGGTTTCTGTCGCTTAAAAAACCTTAAAGGGTTTAGCAGTTATGTGTGTACTGGGTCTCTGCCTGCGGTAATACCTGAGGATCAAATGAAGACCATCAAACACGTTGCCATGCAAAAAGCGGCTGCCCAGTGCAGTCCGGTTGATTATAAAAAAGGTAACCAGGTGGTTATTAAAACCGGCAAGTTTGCGGGATACGTGGGCACGCTACTCGATAATATGGAAAACAAAGATTTGATTGTCGAGATAAAAAGTCTCAGTTTATTTGTGCGTTTATCCTTACCTGTAAGCGATGTAGATGCGAAGGAGGGAGTCTGCCCATGCACCTGATTAATGTAATTAAACGCTTTTTTGGCATGGCTACTGTCGCGGAAAAAACCTCAGCAAACCTACAGGTTGAGCCGTCAGACATCAAGTTTTCGACGTTGATAAAGTCAATTCATGAGGATTTACAGGCAGCAAATCAGTCGCTGCAAGGCGTTGGTTTGAAGTACGTTGAAGCTTTTTTTAACTGTGAAATGGCACCCCAAACCGAGTCAACCATTCGGCAAAAAATACACGAGTTAGAAGTTGTTTTGGGTGAAGGCAAACACGCTAAATCTCAACAGCTTTTACAAGGACTAAAGCAAGAGTTTGAAAGCTTTAAAGACGATCACGCTGCGAAAAAATATTCACCAGTGATGACTGAGTTTGAACTGCCGACTAGCGCAACAGACAGCAAGGAGGCTGGCAAACTCAAAATTCCGTTATTGGCGCTCGCGCATTTTCCATTGCCCAGGCTAACGGCAGTAAACGTTACGTCAAAACTGCACAGCATTAAACACATTGGCGATGAGCTCTACGTTAAATTCACCACGGCCAAACAGCCTAAATCGAAGTGGCGCAGGCAAGACAAGGCAATTGCGGAAGGTCCCAAGGTTAGTTTCTCAATAAGTACTGAAGACACTCCAAGAGATATTGAGGCAATTATTTCCCACTACCAGGAGCAGTTTCGCAACACTAAATCCTGACTATCCATCCTTTCGGATTAAGGAAAAACAATGATCAAGTTTCAAGCGCTGATGCAAGCAGTACATCAAAGTATTCATGGTGCCGCGCAAGCCGTAGAACAGTCGGGCACTAAACATATCAATAAATTTTTCGATCGTATTGAAAAAGAGGGTAATACAGAGAAAGAAAAGCTCAAGGAGCAATTGAGTGAAGCTATCAATAATGGCGATCGAGCACTTGCAAATGAACTGGTCGCTCAATTAGACAATTTTGAGGACGATGATGATCTGTTAGCAGAAGGAGAGGCTACCTACCGTCCAAAGATGGTTGCGATGGCGTTTCCGAGTCAGGGGCCTGACGGCGTTGATTCGACGATTGTGAATGTGCCTCTGATCACGCTGTGCCCTATCAGCAGTCCGCGCATTAAGGATGTCAAATTTAGCGCCGACCTGGAAGTAACCGCCGACAACACGGAAGACCTGTTTGTGGCATTTCGTGCGCCGCAGGTGTCTGGGGGCGATAACACGGTCACCAAAGATACCACTAATACCCACATAGAAATTTGCCTCGTTGGCCATGAACCACCAGAAGGCTTGCAAAAAGTCATTGAAGGTTACGAAAAAGCGCTGCGGGCTCAAATTCCGGGTTAAGCCTAATTGATATGCGTTTAACGCACTAGGAGAAAAGTAATGGCTACACAAGATAAACTTGTATCGATGGCAAGGCAGTTTAGTGGCTTACCGATGAAAGAGCTCATAGGCGCACCCTTAGTTGCAGCCTCTGAAGCGAATAACATGATGGCATTGTCGCAAACGAAATTCTTACTTGAAACCTGTTTTGAACTTACCACTGAAGGTGAGAAAGAAGTGCACCGGCCAATTATGATCACCATGACCGTTACCCGCCAGGTCATCAATGCCGATGGTAGTGAAGCCGCGCCTGTTGAGCGAAACGTCAGCATTCCGCTGTTAACCATAGTCCCTATCAATTCGCTGGCGGTTGATGAGCTTAACTTTGCCTTTGAAATGGAAGTGAAAAGTTCATTTACGGCAGATAGTAGTAGCACTAACTCGAGTGAAAAAAAAGATGAGAAAGGCATCGGCCATACGCTGAATAAAGGGACGGCTTCTGCGGAACTGACCGGCGCGGTTGCAGCGACCGATCAGTCCAAAACTAGTGAGTCTGCCAATTATCGAAAATCTAATGGGGCAAAATATGAAATTACCGCCCATGCCGGTCAACTGCAGTTACCTGTAGGGATTACGACAATTATCGACACTTTCTCAACGGCTATGGCGCCTCTTCAGCTAAGAGATACCCCCCCAGCAAAGCAGGCAATAGAGAAGCAACCTTCCCAGGGCTAATTAACGGCCCCTCGTTTTCGCTAGTTACACAGTTAATTGTGTAACTAACTTACCGAATTTTAAAAAGGATTTTAAAAAGGCCAAACAACTCACCGGTGAGCTGTTTGCATGCCAGCATGCAGCAGTTGTTCGAGGATGAACGTCCCTGCTGCTTATCTAATACGATGGAAGATTAGGCCGTACTTTCTGACTATTAACACCTAACTTCTATTAAGGAAATACTTATGCCAGATCAAGATCGCGCGCTCGTATCCATGGCGCAGCAGTTTAGTGGATTACCCGTTAAATCGCTAATTAGTGCCCCGTTACTCGCCGGTGCTGAAGCTAACGGTAAAATGGCCATTATGCAAACCCAGTTCTTGCTCAGTACTTGTTTTAATACTGATGGTGATGGGGATAGCGTCAACTATAAACCCATTATGATCAATATGACATTGACCCGTTCAGTGGTGAAACATGATGGTTCTGCTGGAGATCCAGTGCAGACACGGTTTGATTTGCCACTATTAACCATCATGCCGCTCAATTCTTTAGCCGTAGATAATGTTGACGTGAACTTTGAAATGGAAGTGAAAAGCTCATTTTCCAATGACAAAGAAACGTCTTCAGAATCAGAAAAAGCGGCGGAAGGTAGCTTTAGCGCCAAAGTGGGGTGGGGCTGTTTTTCTGCAGAAGTCAGCGGTTCAGTATCGGCCTCAAGCAAAAACTCTTCGTCTGAGAAGTCTCATTACGAGAAGTCTAACTCCGCAAAATACACCATCAATGCTCATGCCGGACAGTTACCTCTGCCGGAAGGGGTTACCACAATCATTCAGGCGTTTTCGCAATGTATTGCGCCTATTCAGCTTAAAGAACCCGGCGCGGCGGCTGCCGCTTAGTTTTGGTTTATTTGCAGGCCCGGCTCATTGAGGCCGGGCTGTTAAGGAGTGTTTAAATGAAAGACCAACAACAAATTGATTGTCCTTGCTGTGGTCAAAAAATCTATATTCAACCTCAGTTATTGGTGCGAGGCAGCAGCTTTAGTTGTTCTAACCCGCGATGTGATGCTTCGGTTGCACTGAGCCATTCCAGTTATTCGGTAACTAATAAAGCGCTTAATAAGCTGGAAAAACTGCGTCAAAGCCAGCTTTAACTAGCCAGTAATATACCTGCCAAAGCGGCAGTCATGCAGGTCTTACGACCCGAAGCGGGTATCACATCAACCAATCTAAGGAATTTATTATGGCACTATTTAAAACTGCCCAAATCACCTCGAGAGGGGTAAAAATTGGCGACCGAAATATCGAAAAAGCCGATGCGGTGCGACGTATTAAAGACGGTAAAGATGTATGGGGGACAAAATCTAATGCTCACTCCCTTGCGGAATCATTGTGTGATGGGCAGGGGTCCATGCGTCACGCTCCGCATGTGTTGGGGGGATATCATCATTATCACGACGAAAATCATGTCTATAATGGTCACATTTTTTACGGTGGACCATCTTAACATAATTCGATTAATGTCTCTGTGAAGGTAACGTTCCGTTACCTTTCTCCCAACCGTTTGTTCGCAGGTTTCACCTGTACCATATTCCTGAATTTCCCTGCTATTCACGAAGAACTCAACCTCGCGATGATGTGAGGAGGACAACTATGCTTAAGTTTAATTCCGGATTACTTTACTTGGTAATAACACTATTATTCTCGGCTGCTGGGGCTCCAACCAAAGCTGCTGATTTTGAAGATCTAAAAAGTAAATTGCGTTTTACTGGCTTGGTAAAGTTAGATGCGATTTATGATACGGCCGCGTCAGCAGGCGACCGTATTAACTATACGGCGATCCCGATAACTCATGATCAGGCAAAGAATGAGGTTCGACTTCATGCCCGGGAAACTCGACTTGGTATAAGTTTTCAAGATCACTTTAATGGTCATGAACTGAAAGCCTATGCCGAAGGTGATTTCTTTGGTGGGGGCTCTAACAGCCCGTCAGGCAGTGAAAGGATCGCCAATGCCACAGGGTTTGCCTTGCGGCATGCTTATATTGTTTACCAGGGGTGGTTGTTTGGTCAGACCTGGTCAAATTTTGTCGATGTGAAGTCGTTCCCGGAAACGCTGGATTTATCCAACGCCACCGGGCAAGCATTTATTCGCCAGGGGATTGTCAGGTATCAGTATCTCAGTGACTCGTGGATGTTGAGCGTTGCCGTTGAAAACCCCGATACAGACTTATTAATTACTGAGCCGGTCAATGAATCACAGCATAGTGTAGAAACCAGTGAGCCTTTTTTCGATATAACCGCCAGAGCCTCATATCGGGGACCTTGGGGACACGTTTCTGGACAAACAGTCTTGCGAACTATCGACGTCTCGATGGGGGAAGTTTCCCATCAGCAATTCGCCTATGGACTCGGTATTTCCGGCAAGCTCAAGCTTACTTCCTCAGATATCCTGCGCTTTCATGTTAGTCAGGGCGAGGGGATTGGCCGTTATCTGCAGGAAGCCTCTGGCGCCACTGGCATCGTGTTCCTATCGCTTGCAGAGCCTCGCTATGGTCATCTGAAACTACTCAATACTTATGGCGGTTATATTAGTTATCAGCGCCAGCTTACCCCAGCCATACGGGCCAATCTTAGTGCCGGACTACTTAATATTGGCGTGACTGAATTCCGCTCGTTACCTTCCACCGATGGTTATTTGCGCAGGCTGCTTTCACTACATAGTAATGTGATTTATGAAGTGTTTCCGCGCTTTGAAATCGGGATTGAGTATGCGTTGGTTAATAAACGCAGTTTATCGGGAGGAACCGGCCAGGTAAGGCGTTGGCAGTTTTCAGCCCTGTACCGTTTTTAACTTAATGGAGACACATTATGTACCCGTTTAACCTTGTTTATATTGCTGCTTTACTCTGTGGATATTTAGCATCTAGTGTTTCAACTGCCGATGAGCTGACTAAGTTTATCCATGCCAAGCCACTGGCTCCCATCGTCGAGCGAGGGATATTGCGCGTAGCTATGTACGAACAGGACAGTCCGCCTTTCTATTATGCTTATCCTGATACTGTTGCTGAATTTCGCCGCGAGGCTTGCAACCCGGAAGGCAAGGCGGTGCCAGTAAAATCCCTCAATGATGGTACGCCATTTGACTGCGAATTATATTACTCAATCGATAATTCAATTCTACATACTGAAAGCGCTCAAGTTGGCGGTCTTGATGTAGAGCTAATTAAAGGATTTGCACAAAAGCTAGGTGTAAAAGTGAGTTTTCTGCGTACTGCCGACTCCTTAGACGATGTAGTAAGTATGGTGGCCAAAGGTGAGGCAGATTTGGGCATAAGTAAATTGAGCATCACTTTTAACCGCACGACTAAAGTTCTTTTTACTAAACCCTACATTAAACTCAGAAAGGCACTTATCGTAAATCGAACTCTATTAGAGCAAATTCGCTGCGATAGAACGAAAGAGCAGGCTATTCAGCACCTTAAAGGCAATGTCGGGGTGATTAGGGATTCCTCCTATGTTACCTATGCGAGGCAGCGTTTCATCCAAGATAATCCCACCGCGACTGCAAAATCTTGGTGTAACACCAAAGCGGTAACAGTGGTGGAGTTTGACAGCTGGGAAGAGGTGATAAAGCGCTTAAAAGCGGGGACTAAAACTTATAACAATCAGCCGCAGTCGATCTGGCAATGGACTCACAAATTGTTCCCAGGTGCCTCTGCACCGATTACAAACAAGAAGCACAATACTGAGAGCTCGGCGAGTTGTACAGGATTGAAACCAGAAGAGCGTTGTAACCCGTCTGAACGACTCGCCCTCATTGCTGGTTTTCGCGATGAGGCTGAAATTAAATACCTTATTAAAAATGACAAAAAGCTAACTCAGGATTTCCTGACCGTGGTGCTCGAAAATGACTTTGATGCAAAAGGAATAGCGCTACCAGCGGATGCCTACTTTTTGAAGTTTATGCTGGAAGTCTATTTTGACTCACTGGGGGTTAAATTAACCGCCAATAACGTTATTTTAAACTACGCCGATGTTATCCAAAATATTACCCGTTTTCGCCGTTCAGGCTCCTCGGTTAATACTCACTCCACTTCAGGAGAAAGGCAATGAATTTACTGAGATGGATGAAAAGTGGCTATGCGGTAGTCTTTGGGGCGGCGATTGGTGTCTATATTGGGATTAAAAAGCCTGAATATGTTGCTGATATAGCGCCATTTGGTACGTTTTATTTGGATGTACTGCAGATGTGTATTCTCCCTATTTTACTCACTGCTATTTCGTTGGGCATTGGTCGGCTGATAAAACATTCGGAAGATAATTCCTTTATTATCAAGCTGGTGGTGATTTTTATTTGCAGTTTATTAAGCGCCAGTGTGGTCGGGTTTACGATCGGGTTTTTATTTGAGCCGGGGTACCTTGGAGAAGACGCAGAGATCATAGGGCAGGTGATTTACGATTTATCTGAACCAGATTTACAGGTAGACCTGTTTGCCAAATACGTGCCGCTTAACGATGAATCAGTGTTAAAAAATCTCTTCTTTACTCTGGTGCCACCGAATATCTTTAATGCGCTAAGCAACGGTTACACGATCAAAATCTTGTTTTTTGCCATCTTATTTGGCTGTGCGTTGGGGGCATTACAAAAGCAGGCTGCTGATCATATCTTTTTAACCTTTGATGCTATTTACCAAGCCTTTTCGAGATTAGTCCAGTGGCTTATGTATGTTTTTCCACTCGGGATTTGTGGTCTGCTGGCCACAAATCTATCGCAAATTGGTACTCAGGCTGTCAGTGCCATGGCACTGTTTGTTCCGATGGTGATTGTTACTTTTATCGTTTGGTTCGGGTTGATGTGCTTGGTGATGAAAAAGACGACTGGAGACTTTCTTGGGCCATTGAATGCGCTCAAAGAGCCGGTGATTATTTCCCTGACCACTTCAAATGCAATGGCCAGTCTGCCCAGTGCGTTAGAAGCCATGCACAAAAATCTGGGCTATGATAAAGCTAAAATTGATTTGCTGATTCCACTAACCTTTACGCTATGTCGTATTGGCCCGACACTCTATTTTTCTATGGCAACAATGTTTGTCATCCAGTTGTACGATGTCGATATGAGCTTTTATCGCTATCTGCTGGTGATATTTGGTTCAGTACTGGCGGGTACAGCCACGGCAGGCTCCTCTGGTGTATCATTACTGACTATGCTTGGCATTGTCAGTGGCCCGCTGGGTGTGCCGCTTGACGCGGTGTTAGTATTGTTTGTTGTAATCGACCCGCTTATTGCCCCTTTTCGGGTAATGGCGATAGTCCACAGTTCATGTGCCCTAATCTCCTTAGCCTTACCAAAATCCATTGTGTTTGTGAGCAAAAATACCGGCGCTGCCCCCGAGCCGCTTGACAGCGAAGCGCGTTGAATCGATCGCTGAAATGCGCGTTGAAATATAACTTTAACTTGAGATGACGGGCGCTACATGGTATAAAGCGCGCGCTTTTTGAATTAACCCGAATGTTGCTGTGGATTTTAATTCACCGCAAGTTACTTTGGCTACTTCAAAGAAGTACATTACTTAAATTAAAACACACATACACTGTGACTGCGTATCGGGGTGTCTGCGATGGTAACGTCAGCGGATCGATACAAAGGGTGTATGGAGGCCTAACCCCAATTGAGGAATTAAACATGGCAAACGTTTCTATGCGTGACATGCTGAAAGCCGGCGTGCATTTCGGTCACCAAACCCGTTACTGGAACCCTAAGATGAAACCTTACATCTTTGGCGCTCGTAACAAAGTTCATATCATCAACCTGGAAAAAACTGTTCCTTTATTCAACGAAGCTCTTAACTTCCTGTCTGGCGTTTCTGCCAAGAAAGGTAAAGTTCTGTTCGTTGGTACCAAGCGCGCAGCCGGTGATGCAGTAAAAGAAGCAGCACAGAAATGTGACCAATTCTATGTGAACAAGCGTTGGTTGGGCGGTATGCTGACTAACTGGAAAACTGTTCGTCAGTCAATCAAGCGTCTTAAAGATCTTGAGCAACAAAGCCAGGACGGTACTTTCGAAAAGCTGACCAAAAAAGAAGCGCTGATGCTTCAGCGTGAAATGGACAAGCTGGAAAGCAGCCTGGGTGGTATCAAAGACATGGGCGGTCTGCCTGACGTATTGTTCGTAATCGATGCCGATCACGAGCACATCGCGGTAACTGAAGCCCGTAACCTGGGTATCCCGGTAGTATCTGTTGTTGATACTAACTCAAACCCAGATGGTGTTGATTACATCATCCCTGGTAACGACGATGCAATTCGTGCCGTTCAACTGTACTTAAACGCTGCTGCTGACGCAGTAAGCGCAGGTCGCAACAGCAACCTGGAAGCACAAGCTGAAGACGAGTTTGTTGAAGCAGCTGAGTAATCTGCTTGCTTAATCTGAGGCTCATTTGAGCCTCAGATTAGTTGTACCGATCGACTCTGATCGATGATTAAGAATTAATTAGAAGGGGCGTTTGCCCCTTTTACTCTGAATTTAAATATTGCTGAGGAATTGAAAATGGCAGTGACTGCAGCACTCGTAAAAGAATTGCGTGAGCGCACTGGCGCCGGCATGCTGGATTGCAAAAAAGCGCTAGTTGAAACTGATGGTGACATCGAACTGGCCATCGAAAACATGCGTAAGTCTGGTCAGGCTAAAGCCGCTAAGAAAGCTGGTCGTATTGCAGCGGAAGGTGTAATCCTGACTAAAGTTGAAGCAGGCAAAGCGACTATGCTTGAAGTAAACTGTGAAACCGACTTCGTAGCACGTGACGAAGGCTTCCTGGCGTTTGGTAACAAACTGCTGGACGTTGCTTTTGAAAAAGGTCTGAACGACATCGAAGCACTGAACGCGTCAGAAATCGAAGGCGGCGTAGTTAGCGACGTTCGTGACGCACTGGTTGCTAAAATCGGTGAAAACATCTCTCCACGTCGTGTACTGACTGTTGAAGGTGACAACTTAGGTGCCTACGTGCACGGTGGCCGTATTGGCGTAGTTGCTATCTTAACTGGCGGTGAAGAAGAACTGGCAAAAGACGTAGCTATGCACGTTGCGGCTTCAAGCCCACAATTTGTTAAGCCAGAACAAGTACCAGCTGAAGTAGTAGAGAAAGAAAAAGCTATCCAAATCGAAATTGCGATGCAATCTGGTAAGCCAGCTGAAATCGCTGAGAAAATGGTTGTTGGCCGCATGAAGAAATTCACCGGCGAAATCAGCCTGACTGGTCAGCCATTCGTTAAAGATCCTTCTGTTTCAGTAGGCGATTTACTGAAGTCTAACAACGCTGATGTTGTAAACTTTGTTCGCTTTGAAGTTGGTGAAGGTATCGAGAAGAAGTCTGAAGACTTCGCTGCCGAAGTTGCAGCGCAAATGGCAGCTGCTAAGAAATAATTAGCGGTTTGACTTTTGCATTCGGCCAATGTCGGATACACTACGAGCACCTCTTCGGAGGTGCTTTTTTATAGCTGTAAGCAAAGCACCGGCTATACCTGAAGATGACGACCGATTAAGTCGGTTTGGCTCATAGTTTGTGTACAAAATATGACCCAAGCCGAATCAAGAGGAAAAAACAACAATGAGCATCGCACCAAAATCCGCCTACCGACGCATCCTGCTTAAACTCAGCGGCGAAGCGCTAATGGGCAATGAAGGCTTTGGTATTGATCCCAAAGTACTGGACCGCATGGCCCAGGAAATCAAAGAGCTGGTAGAATTGGGTGTTCAGGTTGGACTGGTTATCGGCGGTGGTAACCTGTTTCGTGGTGAAGGACTCGCCAAAGCGGGTATGAATCGGGTTGTGGGCGATCATATGGGCATGCTGGCCACGGTAATGAATGGCCTGGCAATGCGTGATGCACTGCACCGTGCATTTGTAAATGCCCGCTTGATGTCAGCCATTCCCCTCAATGGTGTCTGTGATGCCTACAACTGGGCCGAAGCCATCAGCCTGTTAAAATCAGGTCGCGTGGTTATTTTCTCTGCTGGCACCGGCAATCCATTTTTTACCACCGATTCTGCTGCGTGTTTACGTGGCATCGAGATTGAAGCCGATGCGGTATTAAAAGGCACCAAAGTTGATGGTGTTTACAGTGACGACCCGGTGAAAAATCCCGAAGCAAAACTGTATTCGCAGCTGTCATATCAGGACGTTCTGGAAAAAGAATTAAAAGTGATGGACCTGTCGGCCTTTACGCTGGCACGTGACCATAGCTTACCTATACGGGTTTACAATATGAATAAGCCTGGCTGCCTCAAACGGGTAGTGATGGGCGAACCTGAAGGCACTTTGATCGACCATGTCGAAAGTGTTACTGAATAATAATACAGGAAGATATTACCGTGATTGATGAAATTGAATTAGATGCGCGTGAGCGTATGGACAAAAGCATCACTGCTTTAAAAGGTCAGTTAAGCAAAATTCGCACAGGCCGAGCTCATCCCAGTTTACTTGATGGCATTCAGGTGCCGTATTACGGCGCTGATACTCCGTTGCGTCAATTGGCCAATATCATCACCGAAGACAGCCGTACCCTGGCGTTAACGGTATTTGATAAGAGCTCAATTCAGGCCGTTGAAAAAGCCATCATGCAGGCCGACCTGGGTTTAAACCCAATGAGTGCCGGTACCACAATTCGAATTCCTTTGCCGCCGCTGACCGAAGAGCGTCGTAAAGACCTGATCCGCGTGGTACGTAACGAAGCCGAACAAGGCCGGGTGGCGATTCGTAATATTCGTCGCGATGCCAACAGCGATATCAAAGAATTACTCAAAGAAAAGGAAATCAGCGAAGACGAAAGTCGCGCAGGTGAAGAAAATATCCAGACACTAACCAATGAATTTATCAAAAAAGTTGATAACATGCTGTCTGATAAAGAAACCGAGTTAATGGAAGTATAAATAAGATCATGTCGCGATCGCAGACTGACGATGCAACGCTGGACGAAAGACTGGCGTTGCTGAATATGCCTAAGCACGTAGCCATTATTATGGATGGCAACGGACGCTGGGCCAAAAAGAAAGGGAAGATTCGTACTTTCGGGCATCGCGCTGGTGTGGAGTCAGTGCGTGCAGCGGTGCGTTTTGCGCGCAAAAATGCCATTCAGTCACTCACTTTGTTTGCTTTTAGCAGTGAGAACTGGAAGCGTCCGGAAGAAGAAGTCAGTGTTTTAATGGACCTGTTTAATCTGGTATTAAACAGCGAAGCTAAACGGTTGAATAAAAACGGTGTGCGATTAAAAGTATTGGGGGATACCTCACGTTTTGATCGCAAACTGGTTGATAAAATCAACAAAGCCGAAGCGATGACCGCAGACAACAAGGAGTTGGTGCTAAACATAGCGGCCAACTATGGCGGCCGTTGGGATATCGTTAACGCCGCCAGACAGCTTGCAGATAAAGTAAGCGACGGCAGCCTTAACGCCAACCAGATTGACGAGGCCGTTTTTGATCAGCATATGTCTACTCAGGGCCTGCCTGAGCTCGATTTGTTGATCCGAACTGGCGGTGAACATCGCATCAGTAACTTCTTGCTCTGGCAATGCGCTTATGCTGAATTGTATTTCACCGATGTGCTGTGGCCTGATTTTGACGAAGAAGCCTTTTATCTGGCTGTCAAAGACTACAGTGAGCGTCAGCGCCGCTTTGGCCTTATCGGCGAGCAGGTCGAGACCACAGAGGTTGCAAACTCCTAATGACTGCCTGCTGCCGGCAACTAGCCTATAAAAGACCCATCGCATGTTAAAGCAACGAATTATCACGGCGCTGATCCTGGCGCCACTGGCTATTATGGCCATCTTGTTTTTACCCATTCACATTTTTCAGTATGTGATAGCCGGTGTGGTCGCCCTGGGCGGTTACGAATGGGCGAATATGTCGGGGATTACTGCTCGCCCCTATAAGGTCGCGTTCGGATTAGTTCTGCTCGCTGGTTGCCTGGCCCTGATTAGCCTTGTGGATGTAGAGCTGATTTGGTCACAGGGGGCGCTCAACGAGTTTTATCACTGGATCCTGTCGGTGGCTGCGGTGTGGTGGCTGGCTTCGTTTTTTATGATCCTCGCCTATCCACGCTATACCGCTTTTTGGCGTCAAAGCTGGATGATTCGCTGTTTATTTGGCGTGTTAACCCTTATTCCTACCTGGGTAGCCGTAGTGGCTCTGCGTTCCAGCCTTTACGATGTAGACACTTTTTACGGTGCCTCATTGATTTTTTATGTACTGGGGATTGTCTGGGCTGCGGATATCGGTGCTTTCTTTGTGGGCGTTAAATTTGGCCGTCATAAGCTCCGTCCCAATGTATCTCCGGGTAAAACCTTTGAAGGGCTGTTTGGTGGCATCATGGCGTCTTTTGCCATCATTGCCTTTGCTGCGCTGCATTATCAGGTGGAATCTTCACGTATCTGGCTGCATTTACTTATTGGTGGGTTAACGGTTGGCGTGTCTGCGCTGGGCGACCTCAACGAGAGTATGTTCAAACGTTGCGCTGGTATTAAAGACAGCGGCCGGATTTTACCCGGTCATGGTGGTTTGATGGATCGCATCGACAGCCTGACTGCAGCCTTCCCCGTATTTGCCTATTGCTACGTTACCTGGATGGCATAATGCAAACGGTTACGATTCTTGGTGCGACCGGCTCCATCGGTCAAAGTACAATTGATGTTATTGCTCGTCACCCGGATAGCTACCGGGTGTTCGCAATTACCGGACATCGTCAGGTAGAGCGACTGGTGCAGCAGGCCAAAGCCTGTCATGCCCGTTATCTTGTTGTTGCCAATGATGATGACTATCAGCAGGCACTTGAACTGGCGCGTAAATATGAACTCGCATCGGAAGTGTTAAGTGGTAAGCGCGCACTGGAAGAGGTGGCATCAGCGCCGGAAGTGGATTCAGTGATGGCGGCCATTGTTGGCGCGGCGGGCCTTGAGCCCACGCTGGCCGCGGTAAAAGCCGGTAAGCGGGTATTACTGGCCAATAAAGAGTCGCTGGTGATGTCCGGCGCGTTATTTTTAGATGCCGCCAGACAATCGCGGGCTGAAATCTTACCCATCGACAGCGAACACAACGCCATTTTTCAATGCTTACCGGCAGATTTTAACTACGGCGAATTAAGCGCCTCCGGTATCAGTAAAATACTGCTGACAGGCTCTGGTGGTCCGTTCCGGGAGCGAGACCTCTCCACCTTTAATGAGATTACGCCAGGACAAGCTTGTGCCCATCCCAACTGGGATATGGGGCGTAAAATTTCGGTAGACTCAGCCACCATGATGAACAAAGGGCTGGAGTTTATTGAAGCCTGTTGGTTATTCGGTTTGCAGCCAGACGATATTCAGGTAGTGCTGCATCCACAGAGCACTATTCATTCCATGGTGCAGTATGTTGATGGTTCGGTGATCGCGCAACTGGGCAATCCTGATATGCGCACGCCCATTGCCTATGGGTTAGGGTATCCTAAACGGATCGATGCCGGCGTGGCACCGCTGGATTTTGCCACGCTCAGTGATTTGAGTTTTTCGACCCCGGACACCCATCGCTTCCCCAATTTGTATCTTGCTATAGATGCCTGTCGCAGTGGTCAGGCCGCGACTACGCGTCTGAATGCTGCAAATGAAATCGCGGTGCAGGCATTTTTAGACAATCGCATAAGCTTTAACCAAATAGCGCAAATAAACGAGGAAATATTAAATCGTTTTGAACCAACCGCAGTTTCGTCCATCCAACAGGTGCTTGAGTTAGACAAACAGGCAAGACTGGCTGCAATTGCAATGGTAGAGGAAAGCTAAAGCGTGTTTGAATTTTTGCGTAACGCCGGTGCGTTTATTATTGCCCTGGGTATTTTGGTAGCGGTTCACGAATGGGGGCACTACTACATTGCGCGCCTGTGTGGCGTGTACGTAAAACGGTTTTCCATAGGCTTTGGTAAGCCTATCTGGAGCAAAGTAGATAAGCACGGTACCGAGTTTGCCCTGGCGGCTATTCCGTTAGGTGGTTACGTGCGTATGCTCGATGAACGGGTGGATGAAGTGCCACCGGAATTGGCTTCCCAGGCGTTTAACAATAAATCTGTGGGCAAGCGAATGGCCATTATTGCAGCAGGGCCGGGCGTTAACTTTATCTTTGCCGCCATTGCCTTGTACGTCATGTTTTTGATTGGTATCAGCACCATCAAGCCGGTTATTGGCGAAGTGAGTCCTGATAGCATCGCTGCGAAAGCGGGCCTGGCTGGCAATATGGAAATTATCGCCGTAGGCTCACGGGAAACGCCAGACTGGGAAGCCGTGAACCTGGAACTGATGTCATACATTGGCCAGCAAAGCATGCCGGTAACTGTGGTTTCGCAGAGTGACAGTGCCCGCCAACGCGTTTTAGATATTGCCGGATGGAACTTTGATCCGGATTCAGAGTCTCCTTTACGCAGTCTGGGAATTTCGCCATTCAGGCCCGGGGCAACATTAACCGTTGCGTACGTGGCCGAACAGACTGCGGCGAGCCAAGCCGGCCTTCAGCAAAACGATGAGATTGTGGCGCTGGATGGACAACCGGTAACGGCCTGGGAAGATTTGGTTGCCCAAATTAAGAACCGCCCGGGTGAACAGGTAGAGATTCGGGTAAACAGGGCTGGTCAAACCTATGACCTTTCTGCCACAATTGGGCGCCGTGATACGCCAGAGGGGCAGGACGGTTACCTGGGAGTCAGTCCTTTTGCCGAACCATGGCCTGAAGGTTATGTGTTTACCCATCAGTACGGATTGCTGGAAGCGGTGGGCAAAGCGGTCGACAAGACCTGGCGCTTAATGACTTTAAGTGTCGAAATGATAGGGAAACTGATCACCGGTGATGTATCAGTTAAAAACCTGAGCGGCCCGATTGCTATCGCGCAGGGCGCGGGTAACAGTGCAGGATATGGCCTGGTTTACTTTTTAAGTTTTCTGGCCCTGATCAGTGTGAACCTGGGGATAGTTAATTTACTGCCCCTGCCAATGTTAGACGGTGGTCACCTGATGTACTTTACCATTGAATGGATTACCGGCCGCCCGGTACCTGAGGAAGTTCAGGAGTGGGGATTTAGAATTGGTGCCATGCTGTTATTTACCATAATGAGCATTGCCATATTTAATGATATTACACGTTTGTCGTAAGAATGCAGACGTCAGCAAGAATAAGCGAACGCAGCAGGAAGAAAAAGAATAGATGAAGTTTAATCAGTTAGTAGTAGCCGGATTGTTATGCTCCAGTGCTAGCTTAGCCAACGCTGCTTCAGGCAACAGTGAGTTTGTCGTAGAAGATATCCGGGTTGAAGGCCTGCAGCGGGTTGCTTTAGGCGCCGCGTTAACCTACATTCCGGTGCAAAAAGGTGACGAAGTCAATTCATTTCGAATTACACAGTTGATTCGGTCTCTGTATTCGTCAACACACTTTGAAAACATTCAGGTATTGCGTGACGGCAATACGCTGGTGATAAAAGTTGCCGAACGTCCGACTATCAGTAACATTATTTTTGACGGCAACGATGACATTAAAGATGAGCAGCTTCAGGAAAGTCTGGACGGCAGTAATATTCGGGTGGGCGAGCCACTGGATAAAACCGTTCTGACCTCCATTGAAAATGGCCTGAAAGACTTCTTTTACAGCATTGGTAAATATAACGCCGACGTCACTGCAATCATTACGCCTTTACCGCGTAACCGGGTAGATTTGAAGCTCCTGTTTGAAGAAGGCGATGCCGCCGATATCAAACAAATCAATATCGTTGGTAACGAGCTGTTCTCAGACCAGGAACTGCTGGAAGATTTTGAATTACAGTTTAATACTGCCTGGTATGATTTCCTGTCAGAAACCCGTTATCAGCAGCAAACGCTGCAGGGTGACATGGAAACCCTGACCAATTTCTACATGGACCGCGGTTACCTGCGTTTCAATGTCGATTCCACTCAGGTGGCTATGACCCCCGAGAAAGACGGTATCTATATTTCACTGAACGTCACCGAAGGCGAGCAGTACACCATCTCAGAAGTTGAGCTGGTGGGTGAAATGCTGGGCCACGAAAACTATATTGAGCGGGTATTACCACTCACGCCGGGCGAGTTATACAACCAGGCGGAAGTGACTTACACCGAAGAATTTATCAGTAAATACCTGGGCCGTTTTGGTTATGCTTACCCTACGGTAACCACGGTGCCGGAAATTAACGACGAAGATAAAACCGTTAAGCTGACGCTGCGCGTGGATCCGGGTAAACGAATCTATGTACGCCGGATTAACTTTAACGGTAACACTATTACTGCCGACGAAGTGTTACGCCAGAACGTGGTGCAAATGGAAGGTACCTGGCTCTCCAACGATCTGTTGGAAAGCTCGAAAAACGCCATGTCGCGTTTGACCTATATGGAAGAAGTGGAATTTGAAACGGTACGGATCCCGGGTAAAGACGACCAGGTTGACGTGCAGTTTAAAGTGAAAGAACAACCTTCTGGTTCATTTAACGCGGGTATCAGCTATGGTGATCAGACTAAGTTAGGTTTGCAGGCGGGTATTCAGCAGGATAACTTCCTGGGTACCGGTAAGCGCATCGGCGTTAATGTGAGTACTGTTTCCTACCAGAAGTCGGCGCAACTGTCTTACACTGACCCTTTCTTTACCATCGATGGCATCAGCCTTGGCGGCACCGTAGCGTTCAGTGAGTTCGATGGCTCCAGCTTTAACGTTATTCAGTATAACTCCAAGCGGTGGTCAGTAGGCGCAAATATTGGTTACCCCATTGACGAGTTTAACCGCATTAACTTCGGTTTGACCTACTCAGATGTTGAGCTGTCAAACCGCGGATATTACGAACAAACTAACCGTTTCTACGGGCAGTTTACTGACGATCAGAATCCGGATGCGCCGATCTCCTATACCAGCCTGCAAAGCTCGGTTGCCTGGAGTCGCAGTACATTAAACCGTGGTTTGTTCCCAACGGCGGGTTCGTCGCAGCGTGCATCATTCAGTATTACCACGCCAAACTCAGACGTGAATTTCTTTAAAACCATTTACGACGGCCGCTTTTACTTCCCGCTCAGTCGCGATCAGCGTTGGTCGGTGCTAACCAAGGTCAGGCTGGGTTATGGTAATGGCTATGGTGATATCAACGGCGAAGATCAGATTCTGCCCTTTACAGAAAACTTCACAGCCGGTGGTGCTGATACGCTACGTGGTTTTGAGAACAACACTGTAGGCCCCCGAGGTATACAGCGTGTTAGCGGTTCAAATTCGGTAACCCTGCCGGATGGCACGGTGATTCCTGGTAGTCCTTCGGGCGACTCCTACGTACTTTCTCGTCGGAGTTTAGGGGGCAATGCGATGGCATTGGGAAGTATTGAGCTGATAACCCCGACACCGTTTGTGGAAGAAGATTCGTCTAACTCAGTTCGCACCAGTATATTTATGGACGTAGGTAACGTGTGGGATACAGAGTTTGACTATAACGAGTATCTGCAGTTAGATAACAGAGGTCAGGACGAACTGCTGGATTATTCTGATCCGACATTATTTCGCAGTTCAGCCGGTATTTCTGTACAATGGATATCACCAATGGGCCCAATGGTCTTTAGCTTTTCGCGAGCACTTAAAGAGCGCGAAGGTGATGATGCGAAATTCTTTACATTTAATATTGGTCAAACATTTTAATAGTAGCTGGCACAGACCAGAAAATAAAAGGAGCACCTTTTGAAACAGTTGGCAAAATACGCAATTGCATCGGCAATGTTAGGTAGTGCGATGTTTAGTTCTGCAGCAATGGCAGAACAAAAGATCGGCGTGGTAAACGTGCAGGGTATTTTTCAGGCGCTGCCGCAAGCGGCGGAAATCCAGAATGCCATTTCCATGGAATTCAAAGAGCAGGTTGACGAAGTTAACATGTTACAGCGTGATGGCCAGTTATATGCTGAAAAATTACAGCGTGACGCAGCAACCATGAGCGCTACCGAAAAGAAAGAGCTGGAAGAAAAAATTCTGACCGTGCGAGAGCAACTTTCTCAGAAAGTTCAGCCACTTCAGCAAAATATCCAGCGTCGCCAGAATGAAGAGCGCAACAAAATCTTAGCGCTTATCAAGCAAGCGATCGATTCAGTTGCTGCAGACAACGACTACGATTTGGTTCTGGATGCACCGGCTGTGGTTTATGCAGACGAAAGCAACGACCTGTCACAAAAAGTACTGGATCAGCTGAGCAAATTAAACTAATCAGCGGCTGGTAAACACGGAGCAGACGTTTAATACTGCTCTGTAGGTCAGCGGGTACTTACAGCAACAACTAGTATCTAATCGTAATCAATCAGGCCAGCGCAGTGTGTTGGTCTGATTTGTTTTTAAGTGATTAACGCGTAAGGTTGCGGCCCATATGAAGTTATAGCGACAAAGTCACCATAAAGGGAGTTGTCTGCTTGTACCGTGTCGAAGGAGATAATTTTTGGCCAACCCACTTAACACTATCGAAATCCGTGAAATTATGGATTTGCTACCTCACCGGTATCCGTTTCTGCTGATCGACAGAGTAACGGATTACGAACTGGGGGTAAGCATCAAAGCGTATAAAAACATTACCCTGAACGAACCTTGTTTTACCGGACATTTTCCCGACTATCCTATTTTCCCGGGGGTACTGATCCTGGAAGCAATGGCGCAGGCCGCCGGCGTGCTGGGATTTAAGACCATAGGTAAAAACGATAAGCTATACTTATACGCTGGAATAGACAACGCGCGTTTTAAGCGTCCTGTAACCCCAGGTGACAGGCTAGACTTTGATGTCTGCATTGTTAAAGAACGCCGCGGGATCTGGAAATTTAAAGGCGTAGCAAGCGTTGACGGTGAAGAAGCCTGCAGCGCAGAATTTATGTGTGCAATGAGAGAGAAAGATTAACGTGATTCATGAAACTGCTGTGATTTCCCCCAATGCAAAACTCGGTAACAACGTATCAGTTGGACCGTTTTCGGTAATTGGAGACGACGTGGTACTTGGCGATGATTGCCGGGTGGAGTCGCATGTGGTGATAAAAGGGCCATCGCGTATCGGACGAGGTAATCATTTTTACCAGTTCACGTCGATTGGCGAAGATTGCCAGGATAAAAAATACGCCGGCGAACGCACAGAGCTAATTATTGGTGATAACAACGTCTTTCGTGAAGGCGTTACGGTTCACCGTGGTACGGTTCAGGATCAGAGCGTTACCCGTATTGGTAATGATAATCTGGTAATGGTGAATGCGCACATCGCGCATGACTGCGTGATTGGTAATGGCACCATCCTGGCCAATAACGTGGCGGTTGCAGGTCATGTGGAAATCGGTGATTACGCCATCCTTGGCGGCACCACAGCAGTTCATCAGTTCTGTAAAATAGGCAAGCATGCCTTTACCGGTGGTGGCGCTATCGTACTGCGCGATATCCCTCCATTTGTGATGATTAGCGGCACTAAGCACGTCCCTCAGGGGATCAACTCTGAAGGCCTTCGTCGTCGCGGATTTGGCAAAGAAACCATCATGGCCATAAAACGCGCGTATAAAGTGATTTACCGCGATAACAACACGGTTGAAGAAGCAATTAAGAAACTCACCGAGATGGCGGAAGGTCATCCCGAAGTTGGCATGTTAATTACGTTTCTGGCGGAGTCAGAACGCGGCATCGTACGTTAAGCGATGACTGCAAAACCGCTACGCATTGCCGTCGTTGCCGGTGAAGCGTCCGGCGACGTACTCGCCGCCGGACTCATCAAAGCGCTGAAAACGCGCTACCCGGACGCGATATTCGAAGGCATTGCCGGGCCGCATATGCAGGCGGCGGGTTGCACCAGTTTGTTTGATATTGAAACTCTTTCGGTGATGGGATTGGTGGAAGTGCTATCCAGCATCCGCCCTATTCTGAAAGTTAAAAATGAACTTATCGCTCATTTTATTAAGCACCCTCCACACGTTTACATTGGCGTAGATGCGCCTGATTTTAACCTGCGTGTAGAAACCGCCTTAAAACAGCATGGGATTAAAACCGTGCACTACGTTAGTCCAACTGTCTGGGCGTGGCGGGAAAAACGTATTTTTAAAATTGCCAGGGCCACTAACCGGGTACTGGGGATTTTTCCTTTCGAGCAGGATGTTTACGATAAATACCAGGTGCCCTATAGCTTTGTGGGTCACACCATGGCCGACATTATTCCGCTGCATCCTGATCAGGCCGAAGCCAGAGCAACGCTAGGCCTGAGCAACGACAACCAGTGCCTGGCACTGTTGCCCGGAAGCCGGGGCGGCGAGGTGGCAAAATTGCTGCCGGTATTTACCGCTACAGTAGAGCAATTGTGGCAGCATAAGCCTGAATGTCAGGTTGTTATCCCGGCCGCCAATGACAGACGTTTGCAACAAATCGGGCAATACTTGCAGGCCAATAATCCGGACTGGCTTAAAGACAGTCGGGTACAGGTGCTGGCGGGGCAGTCCCGAGAAGCCATGATTGCCAGCGATGTGATCCTGTTGGCTTCCGGCACGGCTACGCTCGAAGCCATGCTCTGCAAGCGGCCCATGGTATCGGCCTACCTGCTATCCTGGTTAACGCATAAAATGATGATGCGGTTATACAAACCGGCGTATTTTTCACTACCGAATATTCTGGCTAACGAAGCACTGGTGCCCGAGCTGTTGCAGGAAGATGTGAATCCCGGGCGGCTTTGCAGCGAATTGCTCAACTTGTTCGATGCCGATACCACGGCGTTAACGGAGCGGTTTGTAGAATTGCACCAGTCGTTAAAGCAAAACGCCGATGAGCGTGCGGCAGAAGCCGTTCTGGAAGTAATCAATGAGTAGTAAGTATATTGCCGGCGTAGATGAAGTTGGCCGGGGCCCTTTAGTGGGCGATGTTGTCACGGCTGCGGTGATCCTCGATCCGAATAACCCTATAGACGGGTTAACGGACTCTAAAAAACTCAGTGAGAAAAAGCGCAACGCTTTATCGGCAGAAATCAAACAAAAAGCGCTGGCGTGGGCTATCGGCCGTGCAACGCCAGCCGAAATCGACAAACTAAATATTCTGCACGCTACTATGCTGGCCATGACCCGCGCCGTAGATAACCTGTTACTAACACCAGACTACGTGCTGGTGGACGGTAATCGATTACCGCCCTGGTCTTATCCTGCAGAAGCAGTGGTAAAAGGCGATAGTCTGCATCCTGAAATTTCGGCCGCATCGATTCTGGCCAAAGTGGAGCGGGATAACGATATGCTGGATCTGGATCAGCAATATCCTGCTTATGGATTTGCCGCGCACAAGGGCTATCCTACCAAAGCGCACTTTGCAGCGCTGGCCGACAACGGTGTATTATCGTGTTATCGCAAAAGTTTTAAACCGGTTCAGGCATTACTTACTGCTGCAGAATCCTCGGTGACAACTAAAGGTTAATAAAAAATGTCAGCGAACTTTGTTCATTTACGGGTACACAGTGACTTTTCCATGATGGATGGTCTGAATAAGGTCAAACCTATTCTGGCCAAAGTGGAAGAGCTGGGCATGCCGGCGGTGGCTATCACCGATCAGATGAATATGTGTGGCCTGGTAAAATATTACTCAGAGGCGCACTCCCGCGGGATAAAACCCATCATTGGCACCGATTTCTGGGTGCAAAGCGAAGATTTTCCCGACGAGCCGTTTCGCCTTACTCTGCTGGCGATGAACAATGAAGGGTATAAAAATATCACCCTGCTCATCTCTAAAGCCTATTTGCGTGGTCATGTTCATCACAAGGTGTTGATCGACAAACAATGGCTGGCGGAGCACGCCGAGGGCGTAATCTTACTGTCCGGTGGCATGAAAGGGGACATTGGCCAGCTACTGGTGAAGAACAACCCTAAAATGCTCGAGGAAAACCTGGCATTTTATACCAACCACTTTGCCGACCGCTTTTATCTTGAAATGGTCCGCACCGGGCGGCGCGGCGAAGAAGATTACAATCACGCCGCGTTTGCGTTAGCTGAAGAACGCGGCCTGCCGGTAGTTGCCACCAACGAAGTGTGTTTTATCGACCGTGATAAGTTTGACGCTCACGAAATTCGGGTGTGTATTCACGATGGCTATACCCTGGACGATAAACGCCGCCCCAAACACTACAGTGAACAACAGTATTTACGCAGTAGCGAAGAGATGGTGGCACTGTTTGAGGATATCCCTGAAGCCATTGAAAATACGGTTGAAATAGCCAAAAGGTGTAACGTTACCGTGCGCCTCGGCGAGTACTTCCTGCCGCAGTTTCCAACCGGCGGAATGACCACTGAAGACTTTCTGGTAAAGGTTTCAGAAGAAGGTCTTGAAGAACGCCTTGAGTTTTTGTTCCCGGATGAAGCGGAGCGCCTGGAAAAGCGCCCGGCTTATGACGAACGCCTTAAAATTGAACTCGACGTTATTAACCAGATGGGTTTTCCGGGCTATTTCCTTATCGTTATGGAGTTTATCCAGTGGAGTAAGGATAATGATATCCCGGTGGGGCCGGGGCGAGGTTCCGGTGCCGGCTCGCTGGTGGCTTATGCACTGAAGATTACCGATCTGGATCCGCTGGAATTTGACCTGCTTTTCGAACGATTCCTTAACCCGGAGCGGGTCTCGATGCCCGACTTCGACGTTGATTTCTGTATGGACCGGCGTGACGAGGTTATCGACCACGTTGCTGAGCTGTACGGCCGTGATGCGGTATCGCAGATTATTACTTTTGGTACCATGGCAGCGAAAGCGGTGGTCCGGGATGTGGGCCGGGTACTGGGCCATCCCTACGGTTTTGTTGATCGCATTTCAAAATTAATTCCGCCCGATCCGGGCATGACGTTGTCAAAAGCCTTTGAAGCCGAACCGCGCTTACCCGAGCTTTATGACCAGGACGAAGAAGTCCGCGACCTTATCGATATGGCGCGCATCCTTGAGGGGGTAACCCGAAACGCCGGTAAACACGCCGGGGGCGTGGTGATAGCGCCGACCAAAATTACCGATTTTTCGCCGCTATACTGTGATGATGAGGGTAAAAACCCGGTTACCCAGTTCGATAAAAACGACGTGGAAACCGCCGGCCTGGTTAAGTTCGACTTTCTTGGGCTGCGAACCCTGACCATCATCCAGTGGGCGCTGGATATGATTAAGGAAGGGCAGGGCAAAGACGTTGATATTGCCGCCATTCCGCTGGAAGACAAAAAGAGTTTCCGCTCACTACAGGCGGCCGAAACTACTGCGGTATTCCAGCTTGAATCCCGCGGTATGAAAGAACTGATTAAGCGCCTTAAGCCGGACTGTTTTGAAGACATTATCGCACTGGTAGCCCTGTTCCGCCCGGGGCCACTGCAATCGGGCATGGTAGATAACTTTATCGACCGTAAGCACGGTCGGGAAGAAATCTCCTACCCTGATGCCGATTACCAGCACGAGTGTTTACAAGAAATTCTGGAGCCCACCTACGGCATTATCCTCTATCAGGAGCAGGTAATGCAGATTGCCCAGGAAATGGCCGGCTACTCGCTGGGCGGCGCGGACTTGCTGCGTCGGGCGATGGGTAAGAAAAAACCCGAAGAGATGGAAAAACAGCGGGCCGTCTTTGCAGAAGGGTCGAAGAACAACAATATCGACCCGGATCTGGCGATGAAAATTTTCGATCTGGTGGAAAAATTCGCTGGTTACGGTTTTAACAAATCTCACTCTGCCGCTTACGCACTGGTGTCTTACCAGACGTTATGGCTGAAAGTGCATTATCCAGCCGAATTTATGGCGGCGGTAATGTCGGCCGATATGGATAACACCGACAAAATTGTAACCCTGGTGGACGAAGTCGGCCGTATGGGTCTGGAAATTCTGCCGCCGGATTTAAATAAAGGCCGTTACAAATTTACCGTAGATGCTGAAGGTCGCATTGTTTACGGCATCGGTGCCATCAAAGGCGTGGGTGAAAGCCCAATCGAGGCAATTATTGAAGCCCGCGAAAATCAGGGCGCATTTTCCGACCTGTTTGATTTTTGTGCCAAGGTTGATTTAAAGCGGGTTAATAAACGGGTATTAGAAAAACTGGTGCTGGCGGGGGCGATGGATAATTTAGGTCCGCACCGGGCTGCTATTATGGCCTCGCTGCCGGAAGCTATTGCGGCAGCCGATCAGCACGCTAAAGCCGAGTCTTTTGGTCAGTCTGATATGTTTGGTCTGCTGACTACCGAGCCCGAACAGGTGCGTCAGGCTTTTGCTGAAGTCCCCCAATGGCCGGAAAAAGTCTGGCTGGACGGTGAAAAAGAAACTCTCGGATTGTATTTAACCGGTCACCCGATCAACCAATATGCCGAAGAAGTTCGTAACTATGTGGACGGACGCCTGGTCGATTTGCGTCCAACCGGCAAAGATCAAATGGCTACCGCGGTTGGTCTGGTGCTTGGTGTACGGGTAATGACCAATAAGAAAGGCCGGCGCTGGGCAATTGTTACACTTGACGATAAAAGTGCTAGAATGGACGTCAGGTTCTTCCCTGAAATGTATGAAACGTTTGAATCAGTGCTCGAACCTGATCGTATTTTGGTCATCAAGGGACAGGTCAGCTTTGATGATTTCTCGGGGGGCAATACAATCACCGCCCGGGATGCTATGGATATCGTTCAGGCGCGTGAGAAAAATGCGCGTTCCCTGGCATTGCAAGTCGACACGCAATGGTGTAAACCAGACAAGTTATCATCGTTACAGTCGATTTTACGTAATTATGCGGGCGGTAGTTGCCCGGTTCAGTTAGATATTTTACATCCGGATGTGGCAGTTTCTTTAAAATGTGACGCACACTGGTTTATTACACCCGAAGATCAGTTATTGCACGAGTTAAAACAGTGCCTGGGTGAGCAGTCGGTTCGGCTAACCTTTCACTAATCGGTGAAGGTCAGGCCAATCGGGGAGTAAAAGTAGGACACGTAATGAGTATACAGTTTTTGGATTTTGAACAACCAATAGCCGAACTAGAAGCAAAAATAGAAGAGCTGCGGTTGGTAAATCAGGGCGGCGAGTTTGATGTGGGGATCGAAGAAGAGATCACCCGTCTGCGCACCAAAAGTGCCGAGTTAACCGGCAAAATTTTCTCTAACCTCGGCGCCTGGCAGATTTCTCAGTTGGCGCGTCATCCAATGCGTCCGTACACGCTGGATTATCTGGGGCGCACCTTCCAGGAATTCGACGAACTGGCTGGCGATCGTGCTTATGCCGACGATAAAGCCATTGTTGGTGGCCTGGCCAAGTTAGATGACCAGCCGGTGATGATTATTGGTCACCAGAAAGGTCGTGACGTACCAGAAAAGATTAAACGCAACTTCGGTATGCCCAAGCCAGAGGGCTATCGTAAGGCGTTGCGCCTGATGAAGATGGCAGAGCGCTTTAACTTGCCTATCATTACGCTTATCGACACTCCTGGGGCGTATCCGGGCGTAGGTGCCGAGGAGCGTGGTCAGAGTGAAGCTATCGCCCGCAACCTGAAGGAAATGGCCGAGCTTAAGGTGCCAATCATTTGTACCGTTATAGGTGAAGGTGGTTCTGGTGGTGCTCTGGCTATTGGTGTCGGCGATCGGGTTAACATGCTGCAATACAGCACTTACTCGGTGATCTCCCCGGAAGGCTGTGCGTCAATTTTGTGGAAGAGTGCAGAAAAAGCGCCTCAGGCTGCAGAAGCCATGGGGGTTAGTGCACAGCAGATCAAAGAGCTGGGCCTGATCAACGCCATCGTAGATGAACCACTTGGTGGCGCTCATCGTGATCACGACAGCATGGCGGCTAATCTGAAGGCCACGCTGAAACAGCAACTGAGCCAGTTGCAGTCGCTGCCGCTTGATAAGCTGATGGACGAACGCTACGAGCGTCTGATGTCATTTGGTTATTGCTAGGGCATAACAAATCGATTAACTTAACAAAAGGGCCGGTTACGGCCCTTTTTTAATTGTCGTTTTTCATCTGGTAAAGTCCCGTTTATGGATCCGGTTTTTTCTGCATTAAGCATACATTTCAGCGCGCTGATAGCCCGCGAGCAGCCCGACAAACTGATCGTTGGTTTAAGTGGTGGTCTCGATTCGGTGGTGCTGTTGCATGGACTTACGCACTTATCCCGTAGTGGCGAGTTTGCTTTACCCTATATTGAAGCGGTTTATGTCAATCATGGCCTGAGTGCCAATGCCGATGACTGGCAACAGTTTTGTGCAGGGCTTTGTAATGAACTCGATGTAACCTTCACTGCTATGGCGGTGGAGGTAACTCCCCGCGCCAGGGAAAGTCTGGAGGCGTGCGCCCGTGACCGGCGCTACGAAGCCTTGTGTAAGCATGCAAGGGCGGCAAAGTGCATTATTGTTACCGCCCATCATCAGAATGATCAGCTTGAAACCTTATTGCTTCAGTTAAAACGTGGGGCCGGGCCGAAGGGATTGTCGGGCATTCCGGCCTTCAGCCAAATGCATTCAGTGCCTGTCAGCCGACCATTATTACCTCTGAGCCGCACGCAGATTCTGGCGTATGCAAAGCAAAATGGCCTGCGCTGGATAGAAGATGAGTCCAATTGTGATGAAAGCTTCGACCGTAATTTTTTGCGCCACAGTGTGCTACCTATACTACTGGAACGCTGGCCCTCGTTAGGCCAGACGGCCTCTCGCAGTGCCAGCTTATGTGCCGAGCAACAGGGCCTGCTGGATGAAGTCTGTGATGAGCGACTTGAAGGTTTGTGCGACAAACCCGGATGCATTTCTGTGAGTGGTTTAAATGCCGCTTCGCCTGCCTGGCAACGGGCTTTGCTGCGTCGTTGGCTTGAAATTAACAGGGTTGCTATGCCGGGAAACAGGCAATTGAACCAAATTCAGCAAATGCTGGCAGCCAGGCCCGATGCGCAGCCCCACATTGTGCTGGGCAATACGCAGCTTCGTCGTTATCAGGATTCGCTTTACTGCCTGGACGCAGGGCAACAGCCCTGGTCTTTTAAAACGGTGGGATTTAACGCTCAGCAATACGTCACCATTGAGCCGCTGCAACTGAAACTGATGGTTGGTAAACAACAGGACAATGGTGTTTTGTGTTCTGTAAGCGTGGCCACCGCCGAAAGCCGTTTTTCACTCAGCCAGCCGAGATTGTCTTTGCCGGTTAAACCGGCCGGTGAGGCCCATCATAAACCTTTGAAACAATGGTTTAAACAATGGCAAGTGCCGCCCTGGGAGCGCAGTGACTGGTTGCTGTTGAGTGATACAAGGCAGCCGTTGGCGTTGGTTGGAAAGGGGCGGTTAATCGCGCTTACTGCAACCGGGCAGCATCAGTTTTCACTGCAACTTTACGCGCTGTAATAAGTGGCAAACCGATGGCTTGCCATCGGCAAGTGGTTGCCGTCTCAGGCGGCCTGGTATGTGTCCTTGCCGTCTTCTTTTGCTTCGTAAAGGGCTTTATCAGCACGGTCGAACAGGTCGCTCATACTGTCGTTCTCGCGCAGTAATGAGCCGCCAATGCTACAGGTGACATGATGCGCTTTGAGCAGAGGGTGTGCATGCATGGCGTCGTGGATCCTGCCTGCAATGGCCGATAATTCCTGCGAGCAGCTGACGTCCAGTAAACAGCAAAATTCATCACCTCCAAAGCGATAGGCTTCTTCATGCCCACGAATAGTGTCGGTAAGCACAGACGCTGTGAGCATAAGGACTTCATCACCCTGTTGGTGACCGTGCTTATCATTGACCTGTTTAAAATTATCCAAATCCACCACCAGCAGGCCAAACGACTGGCCGTTGCGGGTGTGGCGGTTAATGAGTCGCTGAGCCGCTTCATTAAAACCATTACGATTGCCCAGGTTTGTCAGTGGGTCCTTGGTTGCCATCAGGCGTAAACGCTGAAACTCCATGGCGTGAATGAGCGGTCGGGTAAACAGTTGATGCAATGTTGCCAGTACCCGGCGTTGAGACGGTGACAAATTTTCGTCAAAAAGATAGCGCACAAAGGTCGCCTGTTTACCTTGATCCAGGCGAACGGCACTGACTGGCAGTCTAACCGAAAATTCGTTGCTTACGATACCCGCGTTCAGAGTTTTATCAAACTCCGACATATCAATGCCGACCAGAGGCAAGTATTTGTTTACCTGTGTAAAATAGAGTGAGACCAGTGTATATATTTCAATTGTGGAAGTCAGTTGATTGAGCACGGTATTAACCTGCTCACTGGTGAGAACTTCAGGCTCAACACCACCAAGAAAGCTGCTTTCTGCTGTAGCGTGTTCAAATTGAATCATTGAAATATCCAAGTGCTGCCCCTTGACTCTGCGTCCTCAGCCCACTTCACTTTAAGGGCGACAAAAATATGTCGTTTCTTGTGAAAATGTGTGCTTTGATTAGACTTAATGGTATCGTTGATATTAACTAAGCAAAACACATGCCCAAAATGCGTGGCGGGGAATATAGGTGGTAGAGCACGGTTTCGTTCAAATTGTACTGTTAATGCTTATAGCTGTGGTGAGTGTGGCTTTATTCAAACGGATCCATTTGCCGCCCATTCTTGCTTATTTATTTGCCGGTATCATTGCCGGCCCCAGTGGTTTTGCCCTTTATTCTCACCCTGAAGACATGCACCTCGCTGCCGAGGTTGGCATTGTCTTTTTGTTGTTCTCCCTTGGTCTTGAATTTTCTCTGCCTAAACTGATGGCAATGCGTTCGTTGGTATTTGGCGCGGGACTGATGCAGATGATGCTGACTACTGTGCTGGGCTCAGTAGCAGTCTGGATGCTGGTGGATACCAGCTTATCGGCGGCCATTGTGATTGGCGGCATGCTGGCACTGAGTTCTACTGCGATTGTTATCAAGCAGGTGACTGAGATGGGCATATTAAACAATGTCCGTACACAACTGGCGGTCAGTATCCTGTTGTTTCAGGACCTCGCCGTGGTGCCCTTTCTTATAGTCATTCCGTTACTGTCCGGTGAAAGCGAAACCAGTCTGGCCATGGCGCTGGCCCTGGCACTGGTAAAAGGCGTACTGGTAGTGGGGATGCTAATGTCTGTGGGAAAATGGGTGCTGCCCTGGGTGTTCAGGGAAGTAGCGCGTACCCGCACCGATGAGCTGTTTGTGCTGAGTACTATACTGGTAGCGTTACTGGCAGGCGGGCTTACCTATGCCTTTGGTTTGTCCATGGCGTTGGGCGCTTTTCTGGCCGGGATGATGCTGGGTGAGAGCCAGTACAAATATCAGTTGGAAGCCGATATTCGGCCCTTCCGCGATATCCTGATGGGACTTTTTTTCGTCACTGTGGGAATGCAGTTAGAGCTCTCTGTGCTGATGAGTTACGGCCACTGGATAGTGTTGGGCGTCATAGTGTTAATGGCCGCGAAGGTAGTCCTGGTGCGAATGGCTGCCAGCATGGTGGCTGTTTCTTCTGTTGATGGCTGGTCGGCAGGCTTGAAACTGTGTCAGGTGGGAGAATTCAGTTTTGTTATTGCTTCACTGGCCAGCAGTCACTCCGTTATTAGCCCCGTGCAGTCGTCTATACTCATTTCCATGGGCGTTATAAGCATGGCGGTGACTCCTTGGCTAGTGGAACACAGTCTTGAAATAGCGCAGAAGTTAAGTCCGGCGGCTCACCACGATATTGAACCTGAAGTGCCCGATATTGATGTCAGCGGCATGCGAGAGCATGTGATTATCTGTGGCTTTGGCAGAGTAGGCCAATCGGTGGCCAGAATGCTCAGTATGGAAGACGTTCCTTATCTGGTCATTGATGTTGATCCTATCCGCGTTTTCGAGAGTCGCAGCGCTGGTGAGCATGTGATTTATGGCGACGCTACGCAAAAAGACCTGCTGCACAGTGCCCGGTTAGAACAGGCAAAACTGGTATTGGTGACCTTTGCCGAAGCCGAAAATGCCAAACTGGTAATTAATGCGGCTCGTCAGTTGAAAAACGATGTGGATGTTATGGTGAGAACCCCCCGTGATGTGGAGTTGGAAGCGTTATACAGTGCCGGGGCAAGCCAGGTAGTACCGGAACTTCAGGAAGGCAGCCTGATGCTCATCTCACAGGTGATGCATTATGCCGGGGTGCCAATGTCAAAAATTCTTAAACGGGTGCGTGAAGAACGCAAAGGGCGATACGATCACCTGCACGGCTTTTATCCCGGTGATACCACCGAAATTAGCTATAATACCGCCGATAAACTGGAGTTTATCCATGCAATAGCATTGGGGACAGACGCGTTTGCGGTAGATAAACAACTGCATGAACTGACCGCGATGATTGATAAGGTCAAAATTAAGTCGGTGCGCCGCGCCGGCGAGGAATTTACTGCCGAGGATTTTCAGGAGCGATTAACACCGGGTGATATTCTGGTGATTGCCGGCAAGCCAAGACGTATCGAACGCGCCGAACGGTATCTTTTGGATGGCGACTGAAACTTTTTCGCCGGTTAGAAATTTATGCTGACTGCACCGGTGGTGGAATCATAATCAACGGTTAATGAGGGATTGCTTACCAATGAGTAGGTGCAGGTAAAATTGTTATTGTACTGCGCCTCATACAGCGCGCTGTCGTTGGTGGCAACGCTCGCATCGCGGGTATTGAGCACCGCTCGCCATACATCCAGACAATCGTTGTCGCTATTAAGCGTTAAGCTGGTGCCCCGGGTATCGGCCGGAAAGCCATTGGCATTTACGCTAAGGTCGCCACCTACCGCCGGATCGGCGATGGCAATAAAATCCTGCTGAGCTTCATTGTTACCCGCCACTTGCCACTTTAGATGAATGAAGTCGATCCCGGACTTGAACGCGCTGGCGGTGGACCGGAATGTCGCCTGGCTGGCATCACCGGAAAAATCAATGAACTTGGGCAGGGCAACTACCGACAAAACGCCAATTAGCACAATAACAATAATCAGTTCGATTAACGTAAAACCCGATGACTGACGCATGCAATAACTCCCTGTAAGACTCTGTACTGCAATAAAACTCGGTTGCAACGATATTGCATTCGCCCGCAGCAGGCAAGGGCTTTGGCTTAATATTAGAGAAGTTAGTGATGCGCTGCGGTGGTTCGTTGAAAGTCGGCTTAACAGGTTTTGCGCGTGTAATTATGCGGCGCTAACAAACTAACACCAGCAGTGTAGTGCTGGTGTTATGATTTTGAGGGGGAAATCACGCAACCCGGTCGTCTTCCAGGTCTTTAAATTGCTTCTTCAGGTCGTAGCCCGGATCGGTAACAATTTTTTCTAAGGTGATAATACGAGCTTTGAGTGCTTCAACTTCTTTTTCCAGCTCGTTAGTTTTGTCATTATCAGCGTGATTATTTTTAGCCTTATGCTTGGATGTGGAAATAATGGTGCCAGCTAAAATGGCAACGATCACAACTACTGCAGTCCAAAAGCTCATAATATTTTCCCTTCGTTAATCAGTTTCGTATAATCAGATGCTTAACGTCGCATTTACCAGGCCAGTATATAGGTGTTGGTGATGTGACGACTAGCATCGTTTGAAAATAGTATAGCAAGTACTTCGCCAGATAGTTAAAATCATTTAAAAACATGTGGTTATGTTGTTTTTGTGGTGAGGGGTAACAATTGTTATCGCTATTTTGACCATTGAATTGGGTTTTTTCACTAATGAGTGAGCAAGTTAGTCAAGACGAGCACTGGATACGTTATGCACTATCGTTAGCGGCAAAGGCCGAAGCGATGAACGAAATTCCGGTAGGGGCAGTGGTTGTTGCCGATAATCAGATCATTGGTGAGGGGTACAATACGCCAATTGTGGATCACGATCCGTCCGCCCATGCAGAGATGAAAGCTATCCGAATGGCGGCACGAACCATAGAGAATTACCGGGTAATTAATGCCACCTTATACGTTACCCTGGAGCCGTGCCCCATGTGCGCAGGGTTGCTGGTGCACAGCCGCATTAATCGGTTAGTGTTCGGTGCCTTTGATGCCAAAACCGGCGCGGCTGGTAGTGTCATGCAGTTGTGTCAGCATCCGCAGCTAAATCATCAGCTTGACATAAGCGGTGGTGTTCTGGCGAATGAGTGCGGGGGAGTTATTTCTGAATTTTTTAAACGGCGAAGGGCAGAAAAGAAAGCGGCAAAAGCGGCGGGTTAATTTGCTTTTGCCATTTGTACCAGGTCAAAATTCAAAAACTGACGGCGCCTCTGAAAAATTTTCTGGCTTGTTTTACGCATCTGATGTCGTCTTCTGTTTGTGTTTTTCATATTAATCTCCTTGATTATTAGTAGGTTGCGTTATTTGTCTTATTCCAACCTGGTGATTACCTTGTTCACTCTAATAAACATATATGAAGGTGATATGACAAAAGATCAAGTGTCTTTCATTAATAGTGTTAACGTTTCTGCTATGTAGCGTACCTGATCTACAAAAGTAACGGCCTGCGTGCCGTTGGCGAATCCCGCGCGAGTGGCAGAGTAATCGGTCTGCAGCAAAGGTAACTGTTGTTTAACGTCGACCCATAAATCCGGGTTTGCACCGGCTTCGATAGTGAGTTGTCTTGCATCGTCGATATGCGCTGCACCCAGGTAATAAGCGGCCAAAATAAACCAGTTGCGATCAGGTCCCTGGATCCTGGCCGGTAATTGCGCTTGCAATGTGTCCAGTCTTCGACCTATCTGTGCCAGTCTTATGACTGGTTTGTCGGTTTCTTTTGCTTGTTCATGCTGCGCTGCTTGCCAATCATTAAGCAGGTAATCGATAGCCGCGATGTAAGTGCTATCCAGCGTACTTTGGAGCCCCTCTAATACCTGCTGTATGGCCGGATAATGCGATTTGAAATGCGCAACCAGCTCTCTGGGATTGGGCTTTACTAACACGTTTGCAGGTTCAAGCATTTGCTCTGTGAGCACGGCAAGCGAGCCATTGGTGTGGCTTAAGTGAGTAAACTCATATAAAGTACTGAGTAACGCTGTATCTTCAGCACGCACTAACCATTGCTTGGTAAGTGTTGTATCGGGCAATACCTGTTCGTTTAAAGTGGGGAAATACCTTGTTAGTGCTGCGCGCCAGGTGCTGGGAAGTATGGTGCAGAAATCGGCCTGGCTGAGCATCTGGGTTAATAGCGTTACGCTATCGGCACTTGCAGATTGTTGCCAGTCGATACCGGTAATGGCTGTTACTGTACCCTGTATGTAAGGGAGTACCAGGCGTTGTTGTGGCGCTGTCGTCGAACAAGGGCTGGCGTCATTTTCTGGCCCTAGCTCGACCAGCGTTGTCGTAAATAATACCGGCCCATGGGCCAACTCAGGCTTTAGGGCTGCAGGGCGAAAACGAGGCGCAGCGATATGAATTTTGTTATTGGTCAGTGCCTGGTAAAGATTGACCTCGCTATAAAACGGCACGACTTGTAAAGTAACTCCCAGATAGTCTGAAAGACCACGGGCATAGCCGTAATCAAAACCCGTGGGGCCATCTCCGGTGAGATGGTAATGGTGCCTGTCATTTATCAGACCGACTTTCAAAACCTGCTCTTGTAATACCCTGTTCAGGGTGGATTGGGCCTGAGCGCTGGTTGGTAATAACCAGCTTAGGGTCATTGCGACAATGAGGACCTTGCCTGATAAGTAGTGGAGTAGGGGATTCATTATTATTCTTTATTACTGCTAAAACCCCGGGATCGGGTTATTTGGGTAAAAAATTACGCTTGAATAACCCTTGCTGGTTATCAAGCCGCCGCTTTTCCACTATAATCCGCGCCAAACAAGTTCACAACCAGGACCGACGGCAAATTGGCGTTTTCTACCCGGCGGTTCTCACAAATTAGGTAGCAAACTATGTTGGTCCTACGTGGCGCTCCGGCGTTATCTGACTTCCGCACAGCTAAATTAATCCAACGACTGCAGCAATCCGGTGTCGACGTTACTCACCTTTACAGCGAATATGTTCATTTAGTGGATACGCAACAGGCGTTATCTGAAGAACAATTATCGGTGTTGGATAAATTGTTAACCTACGGACCAAAGCAAGCACAGGAAGCTGCCACCGGCGAATGTTTTTTCGTTACTCCCCGTCCCGGCACTATTTCACCGTGGTCCAGTAAAGCCACAGATATTGCCCATAACTGCGGATTAACGGCGATTGCCCGTGTTGAACGTGGTTGTGCTTTTTATGTGACAGCGGCGCAGCCGTTAACAGATGAACAGCGTAAGCTGGTAGCCGCAGAGCTTCATGACCGTATGACCGAAAGCGTATTTGCTACGCCCGAGGATGCGTCGGTACTGTTTGATAAGCATCAGCCTCGGGAATTCAGCTCTGTAGATATATTAGGCGCGGGTAAAGACGCGCTGGTTTCTGCTAACCAAACGCTGGGTCTGGCCCTGGCCGATGACGAAATTGACTACCTGTTTGATAATTTTGTGAAGTTGGGTCGTAACCCCAACGATATCGAGCTTTACATGTTTGCTCAGGCTAACTCTGAGCACTGTCGCCATAAAATCTTTAATGCCGACTGGACCATCGATGGCGAGGTGCAGCCTAAGTCATTGTTCAAAATGATCAAGAACACCTTCGAGCTGTGCCCTGAATATGTGTTCTCTGCCTATAAAGATAACGCCGCGGTAATGGAAGGCTGGCAGGCTGGCCGATTCTTCCCAGAGCCACAGTCTCATGAGTACACTTATCATCACGAAGATATTGCTATCCTGATGAAGGTAGAAACCCACAACCATCCCACGGCAATTTCACCGTTCCCTGGTGCGGCAACGGGTTCTGGTGGTGAAATTCGTGATGAAGGTGCCACCGGTCGTGGTTCTAAACCGAAAGCCGGTCTGGTTGGTTTTACCGTGTCGAACCTGAAACTGCCTGATGCAGTGCGCCCATGGGAAATCGATTATGGCAAACCTACCCGTATAGTTAGCGCGCTGGACATTATGATTGATGGCCCACTTGGTGGCGCTGCGTTCAACAACGAATTTGGCCGTCCTAACCTGTTAGGGTATTTCCGTACCTACGAGCAGGAAGTCAACAGCTTTAACGGCACTGAAGTGCGTGGTTATCACAAACCGATTATGCTGGCCGGTGGTTTAGGCAACATTCGTCAGGATCACGTCGAAAAAGGTGAAATTACGGTTGGCGCTAAACTGATCGTGCTTGGCGGCCCGGCAATGAACATTGGCCTGGGCGGCGGTGCAGCTTCATCCATGGCATCCGGCCAGTCCAGTGAAGATCTCGACTTTGCCTCGGTACAACGGGATAACCCGGAAATGGAACGCCGTTGTCAGGAAGTTATCGACGCCTGCTGGCAGTTAGGTGAAGACAACCCTATTCAGTTTATCCACGATGTGGGCGCGGGTGGTTTATCTAACGCCATGCCTGAGTTGGTCAACGACGGTGGTCGCGGTGGCCGCTTTGAACTGCGTAAAGTGTTATCAGACGAGCCGGGCATGTCGCCACTGGAAATCTGGTGTAACGAATCCCAGGAACGTTACGTAATGTCGGTAGCGCCGGATAAACTGGCTGTGTTCGAGGCTATCTGTAAGCGCGAGCGCGCGCCTTTCGCAGTGATTGGTGAAGCCACTGAAGAGCAACATCTGTTATTGAATGATGAGCATTTTGATAATCAGCCTATCGATTTACCGCTGGAAGTTTTATTAGGCAAGCCGCCTAAAATGCATCGTGATGTGGCCAGCGCCACGCACTGTTCTGCTGAACTTGATTGCACCGGGATTAGCCTTGCTGATGCTGCTGAGCGACTGCTGCGCTTACCGGCCATTGCGGAGAAGACTTTCCTTATTACCATTGGCGATCGCAGCGTAACCGGTTTGGTGAGCCGCGACCAGATGGTTGGCCCGTGGCAGGTGCCGGTTGCCGACGTTGCCGTCACTGCATCGGCATTTGATACCTATCATGGTGAAGCAATGGCGATGGGTGAACGTACGCCGGTTGCCTTGCTCGATTACGCTGCTTCTGCACGACTGGCAGTAGGTGAATCAATTACCAATATCGCTGCCGCCCACATTGGCGACATGAAACGCATTAAATTGTCGGCTAACTGGATGGCTGCCGCCGGACATCCGGGTGAAGACGCGGGCTTGTACGAAGCGGTAAAAGCGGTAGGTGAAGAATTATGTCCGGCACTGGGCCTGACCATTCCGGTTGGCAAAGACTCTATGTCGATGAAAACTGCCTGGCAGGACAACGGTGAAGATAAGGCAGTGACAGCGCCGCTTTCACTGGTGATCACCGCCTTTGGTGCGGCGACCGATATCCGCAAAACGGTAACCCCTCAACTGCGCACCGACAAAGGCGAGACTGCCTTATTGCTGGTGGACTTAGGAGCAGGTAAAAACCGTTTAGGCGCTAGTTGTCTGGCTCAGGTCTATAACCAGTTAGGTAAAACGCCGGTTGATTTGGATGCGCCGGAATTACTGCTTAATTTCTTTAATGCCGTACAGGCATTATTGGCTGATAATAAACTGCTGGCCTATCACGATCGCTCTGACGGTGGCTTATTTGTCAGCGTAGCAGAAATGGCCTTTGCCGGTAAAACCGGTGTGAGTGTGGCGCTTGATACGCTGGGCGATGACGACCTGGCAGCGCTATACAGCGAAGAGCTGGGAGCGGTAATGCAGGTCTCTGCTGACGATGTAGAGAGTGTTCTTGCCGTATTCGCAGCAAATGGCCTGGGCGAATTGGTGCATAGAGTAGGTACATTAAATACCACTGACACCATCGAATTTACCCGTGGCGGCAAGGTTGTACTAAGCGAAGCCCGAACTACCTACCGTGCCATGTGGGCCGAAACCACACATGCGATGCAGCGTTTGCGGGATAACCCAGAATGCGCAGACCAGGAACATAAGGCGAAACAAGACGCTAAAGATCCTGGCCTGCACGCCAAACTGAGTTACGACATCAACGATGATGTGGCAGCACCTTACATAGCCAAAGGCATTAAGCCACGCATTGCTATCCTGCGTGAGCAGGGCGTTAACTCTCACCTGGAGATGGCGGCTGCCTTTAGCCGGGCCGGATTTACTGCTATCGATGTGCATATGAGCGATGTGCTGTCAGGTGCCGTTGCGCTGGAAGACTTCAAAGGCCTGGCCGCCTGTGGTGGCTTCTCATATGGTGACGTGCTTGGCGCGGGTGAAGGGTGGGCGAAGTCTATCTTGTTCAACCAGCGTGCCCGTGAACAGTTTGAAGGTTTCTTCCATCGCGACGATACCTTCAGCCTTGGGGTTTGTAATGGCTGTCAGATGCTGTCTAACCTTAAATCGCTGATCCCGGGAACGGCTCACTGGCCACACTTTGTCACCAATAAGTCAGAGCGCTTTGAAGCACGCGTAGCCATGGTCGAAGTACAACAGTCCAAATCGGTACTGTTTGCCGATATGGCCGGCTCCAGGATGCCTATTGCTGTCTCTCACGGCGAAGGGCGTGCAGAATTCGCTGCACAAGCTGACTTACAGTCTGTAGAGGACAAAGTGGCACTGCGTTACGTGAATAACTACGGTGAAGTGGCGTCTGTGTATCCGGCTAACCCGAATGGTTCACCCCAGGGGATCACTGGCCTGACGACCGACGATGGCCGTTGTACCATTATGATGCCGCACCCTGAACGTGTCTTCAGGGCGGTAGCTAACTCATGGCGTGCAGATGAGTGGCAGGAAGACTCTCCATGGATGCGTATTTTCCGTAACGCACGGCGTTTTGTTGGTTAATTTCAAAAAAATGACGGCAAGGTGTCAAATAATTGTCCTGACACCTTGCCAGCGCCCTTTTACTGCATTAAAGTAGTGCAAGCAGTACGGAATGCTGTGTGGTTACAAGGACTTGTAGGGGATGGGTTAACATCGCTGTGCTCAGTTTTACAGTGGTCTAGAAATAATAAGAGACGAATATGAATCGTTCTTCAAAAGGTTTCGGCTTAACCGGCGTGGCTGTTGCAGTGCTGCTTATGATCGTTACAGCAGCGTTTGGGACCTCCGCCCAGTCGGCTGAATTATCTACCGAAGTTCAACCAATCACTTCAAAATAATTAATAAAATTAATTAGTTAACGATAATTATGTCATTTATGGCAGGTTATCGTTTTGCCTGTTTTTCGCGATTTATCATCTTTTGATTTGGGTGTTTTTTCAGTAAAACATAAGTTGCACCCAGTCCGCCATGCATCGGTTGGGCGGTATGAAAGGCAATCACGTTATTAAACTGCACCAGCCAGTGATTTACGTAAGATTTTTTCAAAGCGGGGAAGGGCTGACTTTGCTCGCCCTTGCCATGTTGAATCAACAGCGTTCTCACGCCGCGTTCATGGGCAGCATTGATTTTCTGATACAGGGTTATGCTGGAATCGCGCAGTGAAAGTCCCGCCAGCGAAATTTTTTGCTCGATTGGATATTTGCCCTGGCGCAGATTCTTATACACGCCATCCTGTATGCCCGCCTGTTTAAATTCCAGAAAGTCATCGGGCCTGACCGGTTTTACCCCTTCAAAGGTTAACGGACTTTCTTTGGGTTTCTGGGCCAGCAGGGCTTCCCGGCGCATTTGTTTTTCAATAGCTTGCTGGGTTTGCTGGAGGTGAACCTTGTCGTCAGACTTTATCGGTTTAACGTCGCCGAGTTCCTGCAGGAAATCCTGAAAGCTATCCGGTTGTTCAAAATCCTGATCGTCGTCCCGCATAAATCCCCCGATCACTAAGTCTCTGAGTAGTACTACGCGCGACTGGCGTTAAAGTTCAGTACTCATCGAAGCTGTAGAAGTTGGCTGGCGTCCCCACCGCGACTCGAACCCTTAATAGGGGCTGGTTGATACATACACTGTGTATGTGTGTATATTGTTTTCCCTATTTTAGCCAGTTTTTGCAGATAAAATAAATACGCACGTGTTTGCTTATTTAAATTTCCGTCGGTTAGTTAAAAGCCCGTAGGTCGATTCAATGGTTGTAAGCTGACTACAAAGTCTCACTTTGTTGAACTATAGTTGTTCGCAATCTACATACTCTGTGCTCTTTCTTTGCATCACGACATTGAATGGCTCAACGAAAAGATCCTTTTGCTGCCAAATTCAGTGAGTGAACTCATTAATTATTGCTACAGATTTCTGCTATGTTTTGAGTTTTGATATTTCCTTTGGTTTGACTAATTTGACTGTGCCATTATCTAAGCTGGTTAATTACGTGATATTTATTGCATCAAAATTTCGACGTTACGGTGACAATTGAGATTGGAGAAACCAATTTATCTCTGGATGAAATCGATGACCTCCTCTTCGAAGGTGGGTTTGATGATGCATTGACTAGTCATTTTGATATTAGGCGGATTCAGATCGAACTTCGAAGGAATGCTTCATCAAAAGATTTTCTAATAGAAACTGTACTGCGACAGGTGAGCGAAATTTTTCCAAATTCCAAGCTATTAAACTAGGAGATTGATATCCCCCTGTGTAATGTGTATTTGGAGCTTTTGTACCCTCAGTAAGATATGAGGAAACTTTATAATCGGAACTTTGAGCAAACAAAGATAGAGGCGCTAAAATAAACAGGATGAAAATTAATTTTCTCATATTATGCCTATTAAAATTTTACTTTATTATATACGTGAGAAGAATAGACAGTAATGTTTAACTATACAATTGGCATGCTACATTCACTTGCAGTATTCCAGCTTAATATGTCTGACTTCATTTCATTACCCTTAATTTCCCGCTTGCGCCAATTTATAACGTAACTCATTGACGTCTTTTGCCGGAGAGCACCCGTACATTCGCCCGTATTCACGACTAAACTGAGAAGGGCTTTCGTAACCAACCTGAAACGCAGCAGTAGCCGCATCAAGATGTTCAGTTAACATCAAACGTCTGGCTTCCTGAAGTCGGATTTGCTTTATATATTGCAGCGGGCTCATTGCAGTCATATTTCTAAAGTGGTGATGAAAAGTAGATACACCCATGTTCGCTACCTGAGCCAAATCCTCCACTTTGATGTGTTGAGAAAACTGAGATTTGAGCCATGCGATTGCCTTTGCTACTTGATGGGTTTGCGTTCCCATTGCGGCAAGTTGTCTTAGCTTTTCTCCCTGTTCCCCGACCAGCAGTCGATAGAATATTTCTCGTCTTATCATGGGGGCGAGCATCGGAATATTGGCACTCTCATCAGCCAAATCAACCAGCCGTTGAAACCCACTGATTAACGCTGGTGTTAGTTTACCCGTTGCCATTCCACGATCTGAGCGTTGCCCCTTAGGAGGTGGCAATTGGCTGTCTGCCATCAATTGCGTGATTTCCTGATAGTCGAAAGTCAGTTTAAGACCAAGATATGGATGTTCGGCGCTTGCCTCTGTCACTTGCGCTACTACCGGTAAATGAACACCTGAAAACAAATAGTGCTCTGTGTCATAGAAGAAGGTTTCTTCACCCAGTTGAACGCGCTTTGCTCCCTGTGCAATCAGACACACACTAGGTTCATATGCGCCGGCCATCGGAATGTTCGCATCAATTTTCCTGAATACTGTCAATCCAGGAACATCTGTTGGGCAGTAATCATCGTGTACGGTCAGCTTCGAAATACTTGATGCTAAGTGCTTCATACTGTTTACATGGGCAGTATTAGTATTCATCTCTTTTGTCACATTACAGATGTTTCAGATACAGCCAGTATAGCCACTGTGTAGGCGCTAATACATAGATCTAATTTGTACTCAGAGAAATAGGCAACTATTGAACAGAATTTGGATACTGACTTTTCCTCGCCGTTACTATCCTAAATAACATGAGATTCACTCTTGATGTGTGATCGCTATTTGGCACCTTTTTAGTAACGAGAAAAATATGAAATCACTGGTTAAAACGGCTGCATTCCTACTGTCGGCTAATCTATTGTCTGCTGAAGTATTGTCAGCTGATTATACGCAGAATCCATTTACGCTAGTGTATGAAGGGGCCATCAACGCTAATGAAGTTGATAAAGTAAATATCCGCTCTGTTAGATATGTATTGAACGGCATTAGTATCGCCGCGAATATTTATACGCCGCCAGGTTATAGTGCATCGAAAAGTTATCCGGCGATTGTTGTTGCCCACCCTAACGGGGGCGTCAAAGAACAGGTTGCAGGGCTTTATGCACAACGACTTTCGGAACAAGGCTACATTACTATCACTGCCGATGCCGCCTACCAAGGAGCGAGCGGCGGTGAGCCTCGAAATATTGATAAACCGGCTAACCGCATTGAAGACATCCACGGCATGGCGGACTTTATTTCTACCTACCCTGGGGTTTCAACATCTCAGATAGGACTTCTTGGCATTTGTGGTGGTGGTGGTTATTCCCTTAAAGCGGCGCAATCCGACAAACGTTTCAAATCCATTGCTACTCTTAGCATGTTTAATTCTGGACGTGTTCGCCGAAATGGTTACATGGATTCTGCGCTAGATACTATTCAACAACGGTTAACCTCTGCCTCCGAAGCGCGAGAGTTAGAAGCCGCAACGGGAGAGGTCCGTTATGTCGGCGATGCAATGCTAACCGACGAACAAATTGCAGCCTTGCCCTTCGATCTTTACCGTCAAGGTTTTGAATATTATGGCAAAACCCATGCCCATCCAAATTCGACTTTTCGCTATACAGAAAGCAGTTTGTTGTCGCTGATGAATTTTGATGCGGCAACAAATATGGATCTTATTGACCAGCCTTTATTGATGATTGCCGGTAGTAAAGCGGATTCATTGTACATGACCAAAAACGCGTTTGAATTAGCCACCAAGTCTAAGGATAAGCAGTTATTTCTTATTGAGGGTGCTACACACATAGAGACCTATTGGAAGCCAGAGTACGTTTCACAAGCCATGGCACAGCTCAATCACTTCTTTACTGACACATTGCAATAAGGAGTTAACGATATGATTTCTAACATAAGAAGCTATCGCATTTTTACCCTGGTGGTGTCTACAGTTCTGGTAATGAGTGCGTGTAGTACTACCTCTAAGACTGATACCTCAGAAGCCCCCTTAATGATCGCAGAGCAAGGCAGTTTCGCTGTGGGTGGAACTGTCATTCGAGAAGAGGGGGAATTTGATCCAATTAAATTGACGTCTGCCGGACAAACATTACATGGCGATCACGCCTATGCCTTTTATCAAATTCCAGTCAATGAACGAAAATACCCATTAGTAATGTGGCATGGCTTCGGACAGTTCTCGAAAACGTGGGAATCTACGCCTGATGGACGTGAAGGTTACCAGAATATATTCCTACGCAAGGGGTACGGTGTTTATTTGATTGACCAACCCCGGCGTGGTAACGCCGCAAAAGGCACTCAATCTGGTAGCTACGAGCCGATTCCGAATGAGCAAATGTGGTTCAATACGTTTCGCGTTGGTACATGGCCTGACTACTTCCCCAATGTTCAGTTTCCAACAGATGAAGCTTCGTTAGAACAATATTTTCGACAAATGGTGCCTGATGTCGGCCCTATCAACATCAATGTAAATGCTGATGCGGTTGAAGCTTTATTTACCAAAATTGGCGATGGCATCTTGGTTACCCATTCACACAGTGGCGGAATGGGGTGGCAGGCAGCCATGCAGAGTCAGCACATTAAGGCCATTGTTTCTTATGAACCCGGTAGTAACTTTGTTTTCCCTGAAGGCGAGGCGCCTGCCCCGAAGCAGAGTAGCAATGGTCCATTAGCTGCGGTAGAGGTTCCATTGGATGATTTTAACAAGCTGACTCAGATCCCAATTGTTATTTATTACGGTGACAATATTCCTGAAAAAACCAGTCAATTGCCGGGGGAAGACGGTTGGCGAATCAGGCTTGAGATGGCTTATGAGTGGGCTGATACCATAAATCGACATGGCGGTGATGCTACTGTTATTCACCTTCCCAAAATAGGTATTTATGGCAACACACACTTTCCATTTTCAGACCTGAATAACGCCGAAATAGCAACGCTTATGTCGGATTGGTTGCATGAGAAAGGTTTAGATTAAAAGTACACGAATCATTCTATTACGGGAGGAAATCATGTCGCAAAGTATTAGATTATCGTTAAAACAGGTCATCGTAACGCCGCTTCTTGGATTATGTGCGTTGTTCGTCAGTGCCGTTGATGCCACAGAAGAAAGTCAGTCTCTGGATAAACGCCAAGCCGCTATGATTCCGATTGCGGCGCTCACGGCATCAGGTGATGTAAAAACATTGAATGATGCGCTTAAGGTTGGGTTGGAAAATGGGTTAACCGTCAACGAAATTAAAGAAATTTTCATCCACTCATATGCGTATGCAGGGTTTCCCCGTGCGCTAAACGGCATTATGACCTTTATGGATGTGGCCGCAGAACGAAAAGCGCAGGGAATAACCGATGAGATAGGCAGAGAAGCGACACCGCTTCCGGATGATTACAGCGCGAATAGTTATGGTCATCAGGTTCGCAATGCGTTGGTAGGGCGAGATATGTCCAATCGCACATCTGGCTACGCGGGGTTTGTACCAACTATAGAGACATTTCTGGTAGAGCATTTATTCGCAGATATATTTTATCGGGATGTACTGACCGTTAAAGACAGAGAGCTACTCACTATTAGTATGCTTTCTGCGATGCCGGGGGCTGAAGCTCAATTGACATCTCATATGAAGTTGTCACTACGGGTCGGATACAGCCCCGAACAGTTGCTCGAATTCACACGCATTCTAAAGGACTCAGTGAGTCAGGACAGCGCAATAAGAGCAAGTAACGTTCTTCGTAGTGTTGCAAATATCGATGCGAACAACGAAACCATACTGCACGTCATTGTGAATAATGATTCAACGGTTACACAAGGTTCACCCGCTAACTTTAGCGGTGTGGCGAAGGTCAGTTCTCGGTTTACGTCGCCGATAGATGGTCATTATCGCGGAGCATTGGTGGAGTTTGAAGCGGGCTCTCGTACTGCTTGGCATACCCATCCGAAAGGCCAAACACTCGTCATTATCTCAGGAAAAGGACTGGTTCAGAATGAAGGTGGAGATATTCAAGAGATGTTACCGGGTAATGTTATCACTATCCCACCCAGTACCCGGCATTGGCATGGTGCTGCGCCAGACTCACCCATGTCACACATCGCAATTTCAACGCCAGATAATGATAAGACCGTGACCTGGATGGAACCTGTTGGTCGTTAAGTCTAGTGACTTTATAAAGGCAAAATGAATGATGAGCGATGGCTGACACCCAAAGGCCTTACTGAACGTATTGATTGACATGTAAAGCCCATACTCAAAGGAGCAAAGCGATGATAACTCTGTTAATAAACGGCCACTCCCGTCAGGTGAAGGCCAAGCCAGATACCCCGCTGTTGTATGTTTTGCGCGGTGAACTCAATGTGATGACCCCTAAGTTTGGTTGCGGCCTGGCGCAATGTGGCGCGTGTTCAGTATTGGTCGATGGTGAAGAGGTTCGCGCCTGCATTTATCCCATTATGGCGCTTGAAGGAAAGCAAATCACCACGGTAGATGGGTTGCCAGCACGCTGGCAACAACAACGTTCGTTGCCGGACGATCCTGAGCGTTTGCATCCTGTGCAACAGGCCTGGATTGACGAGCAGGTTCCCCAATGTGGTATTTGTCAGTACGGCATGATGATCAAAGCCACCGAACTATTAGAAAATAATCCTAGCCCGAGTGATGAAGACATCAATCACGCGATGACAGTATCAGGTCCCTCAGCGCATTTGTGTCGCTGTGGCTCATATGCAGCCATCAAGGATGGTATTCATCGCGCAGCCGCCCTGATTAAAGGCGCTGAGTTGATTCCCACCAAGACTGTAGAGGGCTAAGAGATGAACATTGAACAAAACGATAATGAAGAAACTCAATCAGTTGGTGAGTACTTGATTTATGGCGCGAAATTAAGTCGCCGGGCTTTCCTAGGAGGTAGTGGTGCTTTGATTGCATCCTTGGCACTGGACCAAAAACTGGCATTTGCTGCGGCTAACGGCAGTCAACCCACCTCACTGGATGCGGCTAAACCAGCCAGTTGGATTGAAATTCATGCCGATAACGCAGCATTAATCCGTACCGGGAAATGCGATTTTGGTCAGAGTTCTATTTTTACCGCGTACCGACAGATCGTAGCCGAAGAACTTAGTATGCCGGTAGCAAATATTACCAATGTGGTGTGGGGGGATACGGATGTGACACCTGACGGCGGCGGTACCTTTGGTTTATTGCGTACCAACGTGCAGAATTTGCGTAAAGTGGCTGCTTATATACGCGAAGCGGTTTCAACCCTGGCAGCGGAAAAATTCGCCGTAGCCAAAGATAGCCTAAAAATAAAAGAAGGGGTTATCCAGGCTGGTAATCACACAATTAGCTATGGTGAATTGCTGGCCAATCAAAATTGGTCCTTGAGTATTCCGGTCAGAGGGGAGCTAACCAGCTTTATGGGAATTGTCGTTACCGGGGAGCCACCCATGAAGCCCGTTAGCGAATACACAATCATCGGTCAGCCACTGAAAAATCCCATCGTCAGGCCCAAAGTAGCAGGCGACAATATCTGGGTTGGTGACGTGAAATTACCGGGTATGTTGCATGCACGGGTGATCCATCCCAAAACCCTCGGTTCAACTTTACTAAAAGCCGGTTCATTGGATAAAACCTTATTCGCCAACAGTCAGATAGTAACCATTAATAATCTGTTGGCGGTGGTATCGTCTGATGAATGGGAAGCAGTGCAGGCGGCACGGTCAGTTGAAGCTAAAACCCAATGGTCTGACTGGCAGGGCATTCCCACTACTTCAGCTGTATTGCAACAATTCTTGCACGATAAGCCGAGTTGGGACGACGTTCCGGATATGCAAAGCCGCGCCGCCAAAGGTGATATCAGTCTGCCGGTCGCCAAGTCTCATTCGGCTGAATATTTCATGCCCTACTATAAACACGCGCCGATAGGCCCGATGGTATCGGTGGCCGAAGTCAAAGACGGTAAAGTGGTGGTGCATACCCACAGTCAGAATCCGCAGTTTTTGCGCATGGCGATTGCCAAGATGCTTAAACAGCCGGAAGCCGACGTGATCATTAAAACCTATATTGGCCCCGGCCACTTTGGTCGCTCAAATGGTGGCAATGCAGGTTCAGAAGATGAGGCTGCATTATTGGCCGTCAAACTGGGTGTGCCGGTAAGGGTACAGTGGATGCGCCACGACGATATGCAGTGGTCAACTAACTCGTCGGCTATGCTGTCACAAATTAGCATTGGCTTGGATGAGCAGGGTCGCATTGCGAGTTATCAAGCAGTACACAGCGGCCCGCCGATGCAGGATGACCGGCCGATTGGGGCTATTCTGGCAGGTAAAGAGACGATCTTGCCACCGACGCCCGACAATCCTTCGTTTTTGCATGGTCTGGGGATTTTTATCGCCGACATCTGGGTGTATGGCACGGTAGACAATATTGCTGAAACTGGCCGCGGTATGTATCAACTCGGCCAGCAGGAATCACCGATTAATGTGGGTATACGTGATCATTCCATGCGCACGCCGATTCAGTTTCAGCAAAATTTTCCGCGTGAAACGGCCATCAGTGAAGCGGCTGCACTGGCCGGAATGGATGCGATTGATTTTCGTCTGGCGCACATTACTGAACCACGCATCAAAGCCATTCTTGAGCGATTGAAAATCGAAGCAGACTGGGACACGCGACCTTCGCCTTCACCGCAAGCACGTGCCAATGGTAGCGAGCCAGCACTTGGGCGCGGTGTATCGATTATGTTGCGTGACAATGGCTATTGGGCATGTGCCGCACACATAGCGGTAATACCGGATACGGGCGAAGTAAAAGTGGAGCGCATCACTCTGGTGTCAGATACCGGTATTGTGGTGAATCCATTGCAACTGAAACGTCAGGCGGAAGCAGGCTGTATCATGGGCGTGTCTCAGGCGCTGCATGAAGAAGTCAGTTTTGATAATAGCAAACTTACCTGTACGGATTGGTATTCCTACCCAATTCTGAAAATGGCAGAAGTACCTAGTATCAAGGTGGTGATTGCACCTGATAAAACCGCGACGATGTATGGGCAAGGCTCCGAAAGTGCTAACGCTTTGGCTTCTTCAGCTATTGCCGGTGCATTTTATGACGCCACGGGCAAAGCCATCAGACGACTTCCCTTAAGGCCTGACTACGTCAAAAAGGCGCTTTCGGCATAATTAGAAAGGCCCCTGTCTTGCGATGGGGCTTTACATGTCTTCAATAAAAATCGGACTCACTGGCTGTCGGAGCAAACCGGCGGCTAACCACTTTATTAACACAACAATAGGTAAACTGGCGATGCATAACCTGCAACTTAATAACGGCGTCCAACTGCCCATACTGGGCTACGGCGTTTTTCAGATCATTGACCCAAAAGAATGTGAACGTGCGGTACTTGATGCGATTGCATCAGGTTACCGGCATATCGATACCGCAGCATCCTATGGCAATGAAACGCAAGTGGGTAATGCGCTGCGACAAAGTGGTATAGCCAGGGACGAAATGTTTGTCACCACTAAATTGTGGTTACAAGATGCCAGCTATGATGGAGCATTGGCGCAGTTTCAACGTTCGTTAGATAGATTACAAACTGAGTACATTGATTTGTACCTGATACATCAGCCGTATGGTGATGTTCATGGTGCATGGCGAGCTATGGAAACACTGTTATCAGCAGGAAAGGTGCGTGCTATCGGGGTGAGTAATTTTACCCCAGACAGACTGGCTGACTTAATTGCGTTTAACACGGTTACACCCGCTGTGAATCAGATTGAAGTGAATCCATTTAATCAACAACTTCACGGCGTACCGTGGATGCAGTCCAGAGGTATCCAGGTAGAAGCCTGGGCACCATTTGCGGAAGGCAGGAATAACCTGTTCTCACATCCCGTTCTGGCCGAAATTGCTAAAGCACATGGTAAAACTGTTGGGCAAGTAGTGCTTCGTTGGGTTGTGCAAAGGGGAATTGTTGCCCTTGCTAAAACGGTTACAACATCACGTATGGCTGAAAATCAGGATATCTGGGATTTCGAATTATCCATCTCAGACTTGAATAAAATTACAGCATTGGATACCGCAACGAGTTCCTTTTTCTCGCACAGAGATCCTGCAATGGTTGAGTGGTTCTCTAGTCACAAGTTAGATATCTAAAACTTCTCTCTGCATCCCAATGCCCGTCTAAAGCGGGCATTGAATTACTCCATATGGGAATTGGACCATCGACCCAATCGAAGGTTTAAGCAGTTACTGCTTTGACCAAATTAAAGTGGTCATGTCTTATTTTACAGATTTCATCATGCTTTTTTGCAATCAGAGTGTTTTTTACCTCAGCAGGTAGTTTCATGGTTACACCAAACAAGAACATTCAAAGTTCGATATTTCTCACCCTCTTAATGAGTGCACTAATGGCATTTACTTCGTTATCGACGGACGTATATTTGCCAGCTATGCCAACAATGAAACAGGATCTTCAAGGGGATATAGAGCTGACGATAACTGGTTTTTTGATTGGTTTTAGCATCGCTCAACTAATCTGGGGGCCAATAGGTGACAGAATTGGGCGGAAGCTTCCATTAATCATAGGCATGACTTTATTTATCGTCGGCTCTATTGGTTGTGCATGCTCTCAGTCCATTGAATCCATTATGTTTTGGCGTGTTTTCCAAGCGATAGGTGCTTGTACTGGCCCAATGCTCTCAAGAGCTATGATCAGGGATCTTTACCCAAGAGATAAGGCGGCACATATGCTTTCGACACTCTTCATGATCATGGCTATTGCACCGATTATTGGTCCTGTATTGGGTGGCCAGATCCTCAAAGTAAGTTCATGGCATGCGATTTTCTGGATGCTGGCATTGCTAGGTGGGATGATGCTGTTTTTACTGAGATGGTTACCAGAAACTTTGCCCATTGAACGACGCATTTCGGCCCCGATATCGCACACTTTTGGACACTACGCGACCTTACTGATCAACGGCACATTCATGCAATTCACACTTTGTGTCACGTTTTATTATGTGGCGGCGTATGCATTTATTACCGGCTCACCACAGGTATACATCAATCACTACGGTATCGAACCACAATACTACGGTTTATTATTTGCCCTAAATATTTTGGGTGTTATAGGTGTTAGTTACTTCAACCGACGTTTGATTACTAAATATTCCTTAGAGTATTTACTCAAAATATCCAGTGCCATTGCCGCGACAGCAATGTCGATAATGACCCTTTTGGTAATGTTGCAAGTGGATAGCCTTGCAATGGTGGTGTGCTGCATTTTCATATTTTTCTCAATGAACGGAATTATCGCCGCATGTGCGACAACGGCAGCCTTGGATATGGTGCCTAATTTGGCAGGTTCTGGTTCTGCGTTAATTGGATCTTTGCAATACGGTAGCGGGATTCTATCATCGGTTTTACTCGCCATTTTGCCATCCGAAAGCCCGGTATCAATGGCGTGGATTATGGCAGGATTTAGCTTAGCTAGTGCATTTACTGCGGTGTTGTCACACCGCAAAGCTAATTGTCGAAAGTTACTTCCAAGCTAACTATTAGCCATTCGATTTATTCATTCAAATACAACTCTGCCATATCGTCTAACTTGGCTTTAACTTCTTTCCAGTTGGGCATTACTTGTGTCAGCAAACGCCAAAATTTCTCGCTGTGGTTATGTTCGGCGATATGGCAAAGCTCGTGTAAAATTACATAGTCAATGCACTCTTTAGGCGCTTTCACTAGGTGAGGGTTTAGCATCAAATTACCTTGGGTGGAGCAGCTGCCCCATTGTGTTTTCATGGCCATTATTCGGAATCGTGGAAGACCTTCTACCCAAGTGGCTTTAAGTAACATCTCATTTAAACGCTCATGAAAGGTTACTTTTGCTTTATGTTTATACCAGGTACTCAAAAGTCCCTTAACGTTTTGCTGTTTATTAGGCATATTTGCCTTCAATTCATAGTCGAAACAGATAGCACTCGCATCGCTTCATCTGAACTAAACAATGAAGACGTTGGAAGATGGCTGTGGTTTCGTTCAAGTATTGTAAATGAATTATTGGGGCTTCGTGGATTTTCACTTGAATGGTATACAGCCGAAACAGGTTCTATTCACTCAACGTCCGGTTATCGAATTCACTTTGGGGTCAACTTAGCAGATTTCATTACAGTATATGCTTATGACATCGCTCGTCTCCCTTCATGGGAACAACACTTATGGGCCGCACATAATGCAGTCCCAGAGGGTAAAGTTTCCAGTGAGTTATTAGATTCTCAAGTGAAAGCTCAACCGGCATCCACACATGCAGTAGAGGAGTTGCTTTTCGAAGTAATTAGCATGCTAGAGAATGGATTTAAGCAAGAGTTTAATGTTTCTCTTTTCTCACATGATATAAACCGAATAGAAGCCTTAAAGAAAATATCCAGATTCGAAAGTAAAGATCAGGCGTCATTGTTAAGGCTAGCAAAAGAAATTGTACGCGTCTTCTCTGACCGGCTTAATGTCAAAGCGTAGCGGGCGTTATCAGCGCATGCAAATAAGGACACTCTTGGCTCAAACAAACTACTGCAAGACATCCTGTCCCAGAAAGTTGGAGCCGATATTGCTCGTAAAGTCTTCGGGCCAATTGTAGGTGCTTATGATATGCGACTAGGTGATGCACACCCGACGAGTTCAAAGATAGGAGAAGCCTTAGAGCTTGCCGGAATTGACACCGAAAATTCATTTTTAAGGCAAGGACAACAATTGATTTCCAATGTTGGACAGTCAATTTGGTGTATTGGTAAGATGATGTTTGACCCAAAAATCTAACAAACGAGATTAAATACGCTCGCGAGCTCGCGCCTTTTATGTGTGCGTTAATTACCAATTGGAAGAAAATTTGGAAAAATTCAGCCTTCGTAAAAGATTCAGAATGCTTACTCTTTGGAATAAGTTAGGCGCTATAGGCTCTGTGGCTTCTATTATCGGGTTTCTTCTTTATTTTTTACCATCCACAGAATCTAAAGTTGATATTAATAATTCATTTAATGGAATTGTTAATAACGGAGTACTCGTGCTTCCGGTAACAAGTGAAAGTAAAGAAATCCCTGAAGAAAATTATTCTCCGGAACAGATCATCAAATCCGTTAAGTTGGACTCAATAGACCAAAGTTTATCTTCAGAGGACAGGATTCTAGCCAGAAGTGTTAATGGATTTTACTATTCTGACACCTCGGCCAATACAGTTCTTTTTTCAGGAATTACCCCTTTGAGAGTTGAGAGAGTTGCTGCAACTTTTGATAGTGACTATAGATTAATAGGGGATGCATCATCTCTGGATAAAGTTAAGGAAACTGTTCAAATAAAAATCAAACTTGTATCAATGATTGATAACTATGGCAATGTTTATGAAATTCGGTCTAGAGATAATGGATATATTGGTTACGCTGAGTCTTTAAATCTAGTGTCACAAAAAGCAGTAAAGGTTGTTAATACCGAGAGCGGATACATGTTTGACAACGCTCAAGATGTTCAGATAATTTTGAAATACGATCAAGAAGACGTCGAAATAGTTGGCAAAGTTAATGGATTAGGCACGTAACAATCTAATAAGCCGCTCGAACGTTCGCAGGGACAGTGGCACGTAGATTTTGTCGCTTCGCTGCAATTTTAGCCCATGTTTTTCAATCCTAAGCAGAGCGTGATATGTCCGCTCATTGTCTTTTGCTGCCTATCGGGTCAAGTCGAAATTTCGAGCAAAATTGTCAGATTAGATATGAGCTACTATGAATAAGAATAATCCATCTTATCTATTCGAGAAATGGCCGGAACGGTGGAGTTCGAATCCACAACCTTCCCCTTAGGAGGGGGATGCTCTATCCAATTGAGCTACGTCCCGGTAATAGAAAATACATACCAACAAATAATCAGCAGCATTATTTAAGAGTGTTTCTTAGCAATAATAGCTATTGCGTATTTATACCTACTGTCCTATCTATGTTTGACAGTGATTTAAATACGCACAGTCCCATGCCCCAATTAAGAACGCAGATCTAAAACTTAGGAGGTTCTTGTTTTATCCAGTTAAACTATGGGGACACGAATCCCCATTATAGATAGGCGGGCGAAAATCTAAAGCCCTATCGCTTGGCAACGAAGTCGTTTGGCTGAATATTGGCCAGAAAGCCCTCTTCGGCGGCTTTTACCCGGGCGTTATCGGCGTAGGCTTCAATCACTGTCACTTCTTCGGGATACAGGTGATACTGGGTGAATTTAACACCACGATAGTCAGTGACTTCCTGAATCTGATATATCGACAGGGTATCGCCTGGTTTAAGGCCGTGCTGGCGTCCCAGTGAGACACTTAGCTCATTGCCGCCGTTGATACTGATCACCCGACCCGTGGCCGGGACACAGGCTAATGTTGAGTCTACATCATTTTGTAGCTGGCGCAGCTGGTTTTGCAGGGCCAGGCCATAAGCACTTTGCCAGAACTGATTGGAAGACGCGTCCAGTTGTGCGAAGCGATCAAATTCCCATTCTGATTCGGCCTCATAGGTTTTATTTAACAGCGGTGCGCCATTAATACCGTCGATAAGTTCGACTTTTAACCGAAAACTCCGGGTTGCCGTATCGTCCTGCCAGAACGCCAACGCGTTACTTTCCGGTCGATAAACACTGAGATCCTCAATCACGCCGGTGAGAACAAACTGACTTTTGGTTTGGGTGGCGAGGGCCGTGGCCTGATCACGAATTTGTCTGGACTGCCAGTGCACCACATAAGGCTCAACGCTGCTGATCACAGCGTGTTGCGCTGACTGATCGAATTCCCGTTTTAAGCGTGCGGTGACCAGACGCCCCAGTTCCTGAACCTGACCGTCCTGAGCGTGCTGACGTTCAAGGAGCGGAAAATAGCTGGTGGCAATCGTTTTGCTGAAAGGGGCGGCAGAGCACTGTTGTTGACTGGGAAAAATATCGGCACGGATCCGTACCGTAACCGCATTATCATGCCAGGTTTCAGAGATTAGCTCCAACTGGCGAACTTCCCCTGACGCGCTAACCTCAAGGCGTTCATCGTTGAGTAAGCCATCGGTAAGCTGCTGTACACTGCGCACCGAAGCGCCGGCGAATAACATTGCCTGGCGCAGTGCTTCTTCAGTCGCCTGATGTTTGGCCTGGACCTTGTTACCGTTTAATACCACTGATTGCCCCTGAGTCTCGTACCAGACGGCATAACTTTGCCCTGTGAAGGCTAACAGCAGGCAGGTTGTCGCCGACAAGAAAACGGTTAACCGGGCAATCAGTGTGTACATTGTCTTCATTACTCTTACTCTCACCACTTATCTGCTGTTGCAATGTGCTTGTTGTTCGCCGGCCTTGTTCTTGCTGAACTGCGTATACAAGAAGCTCCGTGGAGCCGGGAGCGGTATGCTAGGTGTCAAACCGATGACTCCCTTAGCCATTGTTGTTGGAAGCTTTGCATATATCGTTCCCAAAATTCATCCCTGCATCGGGCATAAATATTGCTATCTTCTGAGAAGTACAAAGTGATTGTCCGTTTTGCCAACGCCTGGTTGCGCGCAGCGGATAACAGCACTCTTCAGACTGCACAAAATACGGTGGTTTTATGACGGTTCTAACACACATTAACAAAGCGCTTGCTGTGCTTGGCTGCCTGTTACTTATAAGTGGCTGCACATCCATGTTTGATAAGCATGTCGAATGGGAAACTGTTGAACCTGACGAATATCCGGTGCTGACCGCGGTGGGCTATGCACCGATTGCCTCGCAGCATGGCGGCTCTGATTCAGAGAAGAATATCATGGCCATGAAAGCGTCAAAGCTCGATGCCTATCGTGAGCTGGCTGAACAGGTCTACGGGCAACGAATCAACGGCCAGCAGTCACTGGCTAACATGGTTATTAACAATGCGCAGTTGCAGGCATCAGTTGAAGGAGTGATCCGCGGCGCCAGGGTAGTAAAAGCTTATCCGGTAGGAGAGGATACCTATGCCACCGAACTGGAACTGGATATGGAGCAGGTTTACAACATTTACTTGTCTACCGCGCGTCCGCAGCGGTTAAAAAATGTACGTTATTACTAGGAGCTGTGCTGGCGAGGCGTAGTCGGTTAGCATAAGTTTTAATTCATTGCTGATTTGAAAACCTCTGGCCGGGGTCAGTGGTTTTTGACTACATTCGCTTAAACGGTCACTTCGCGCGCCACCAAAAGTCGAGTCATATACAGAATAGGTTTTTTAGTCACTATATTTGCGACTATCTTTGTTGCCAGTCAATAGAGACTGGCTTATTTCGGTCTGTGACCAGCTTATTATTTTGCAGTTGCAATTCGGTAACCTGAATGACACTGCGACGAGCAGCATGACGGCTGTTGTCTGGCTTGCCATCAAGTTGGCCAGGGTGGGTAAAATAAAACAAATATGCACGGTCGTTGATAAACACCACTTCAGGGTGTTGACCAATGTTAGCGTCATCCCTGCCAAGCCCTGGTTCTGCCAGTAAATAGCCTTCTTGTTGTTGCCAGGTATTTAAATCGACAGAGTGATATACAGCCAGTCCTCGCCAGGCATCAACAATCATCCAGTACTGATTTTGCCAGTTAAAGACTACCGGACCTTCGCCGCGGCTAGCTAATGCAGCTTTTCCTCTATCGACCCAATCATAAAGGTTATTGCTGTCCGCATAATATATCGACTTGCCATCAGGCTCATCATTGTAGAACAGTCTGAACCCGCCACCTGGCACCGCAATAACGTCTGCATCAATGACCTTACTACTGTTCAGAGACAGTATCGATTGATATTCCCAATGCAGTAAGTCACTGCTGGTAAAGTGACCAATACTTCGAGGATGCTGCCAATCATTGAAGATCCCCGGTACTAACGTTAAATACATATGAAAGGTGTTATTGTGCACAAACACTTCGGGGGCCCACAGTGTCGGTACATCAAGGGGCATACTAAAACTAGCGTCCTGAAGATAGCGCCAGTTACGACCATCAGAGGAAGCCGCGATGCCAACAGGCGTGCCGTGCACCCAGGTAACGCCTTCCAGTTCGTTGTTATTCGCCCGGCGATTGGTATAAAACATTAACCAGCGCTGATTTGCTTTGTCGTGCACAATGCTGGGATCCGCCGCACCGTCATAAATGGGGTCAACGTACAGTGGTTGAGGGGCAATATCGGCTTTATCAGGTGTCGATGAAGAGCAACCACAAAGAATAAACAAACATAGAACAATTAAATAATGCATTGGCAGGCCCCTTAGAAAAACGTGTCCAGAGTACCGTCTGCAAACCCATATTTATACAATACTATCGTGCTCACATTCAGAAAGATTTATATATGAAACCAACAATGTATTCCCGCGCCTTTATTGGTCATGCTTGACTCTGGAGTTAGCTCTGATGTTTATAAACTCAATATGAGTAAAAAGATTGTTAACAGAGCTATCTATGACAACTCATAATCAGGTTTACCATACAAAAGGCCAGCTTTTTGAGCTGGCCTTAACCTTGTCACCCGTGTATTACGACCGGTCAGTCAGAATGTATTAATCGCCCACTGGCAGGCCGCTAGGTACTGTTGGCGGGATCATTCCGCGCATATTGAGGCTGGCCGGATCGGTTAGTGATTCAAGGAATGCAACCAAATTGGCAATATCGTCCTCGGATAACGTTGTTGGTGATAGTTCATTGGTTTCAGACAGCTCCTGGCGTAGAAGGGTATCTTCCCAGCCGGTGAAATCGTTTTCCATCAGGCCGCTATCGCGCATAATAACCAGTTCAGGATCCCAGTTGTCGAGAGCGGAGACAGGATCTAAGTGATGACGGATTATTTCTTCTAATGTGTTATAAGCGCCATTGTGTCCGTAAGGAGCCGTTAATGCGACGTTTCTTAGCGATGGGGTGCGGAATTTATACCTATCAGAAACATCTCTGGTGACTTCCTCTAAACCATAATCCTGGCCAGCAGGCGCAGGCAAGACACCGGGACCAAATTGTGGAATGACGATAGAATAAAAATCGTGATCGGTTTGGAAGGTGCCGCTATGACATTGATGGCATCCTGCCTTCGCGCCGTTACCCCGATCATAAAAAATATCCATACCACGTCTTTGGGCTATGGTTAACGCCTGACGATCGCCCGCAATAAAGCGATCAAACGGACTTTCCGTAGCTCGAAAAGCGACTGTTTCAAATGCAGCAATCGCATTTGCTATATGTACAAAAGTAATATCGTCCGCTCGGTCCACGTCATCGAATGCAGAAATAAACAGGTCGACATAATCATTGATCGCCTTAACTCTGTCTGCAAGGGCTTCCCATTGAGGAGGGAATAAAAACGGGGTACCGCGAGGAAAGCCTATCGATGCATCAATGACTTCGTTATCGCCAGGCTGCCCAAGCATTTCTGTTTGGTTAACAACCGGAAAGATGACCTGGGCCGCCAGTACGTTGTCTAGTCCTTGTGGGGTTGCCGGACCGGACGGCAAGAGGAATTCTCCGGTGGCTTCGTCTACCTGATGAACACCTTGCCAGTTAAGCCTGGTAAACTCTTTGGCACCGAGGTTCCACAGGCCGGGGGCGTTTCTGGCAACGCGATTGCCAATGGCATCTACCCCTTCACCAAGCGTTCTCATCGGACCTAAAAATTTGCCCCCTTCGCCAACGCCCAGAGAAAGGCCATCACTTCCGCCCATATAGGGGCTGTGGCAGGTGCCGCAGGAAATATTTTTGTTCCCGCTTAAAATTTTATCGAAAAATAATAAGTTTCCCAGTTGAACCTTAGTTTCTGCTGGTTGACCATTGGAATAAAAATCGTTGTCACTTGCTGGTGTTGGTAATGATGCAGCCATGGCTGATGCACCAACAAAAGCTGAAATGAGCATTACGGATAAAGATTTCAACATAAAACCTCCCTTTGTATGTCGAAAGTAAAGTACGTAACGCTAAGAGGTAATTTGTTACGTCAATACGGTTAATTGTGTTTAGCTAACTTAGTTTTTGTTGTTAGCCAGATAGCGTCTGATTCAGCGCAATAAAAACTAGATTTGCACTATATTTACCCAATCGCAAGAAAAATTTGTTTAAATAATGAACAAAATATCAGTTAAACTAACGTTTTCAAAATGACAGACAATGCACTTAAATTTGACCCAATAACAACTATTGCACTTATCTGCGCTACTCCAGCACAACAAACTAGAAGAAGTAGCACAGCGCTGTTTGCTTTTATTCAACCGTTACCAGCGTTTTTATTGGATAAGGCTCAACGCGATTAGATGCATTATCCCGAATCCAAATTGAGATTTGATATTCGCCAGGTGATACCACAACACCGCCATCAGTAGTCCCGTCCCATTGTAATTCCAGGGTTTTATCTTCATGATGGAAAGTTCGGTCTAGCTCTTTCACGAGTCCGACACTGTCACTTTGTAAAATATAAACGGTGACCAGGGAATCCGCGGTGATTTCCAATGAAATGGTCGTTGCATCATCAATACCATCGCCATCAGGTGAGAATGGATCTGGTGCAATCACCAGGTTTCCGTATTCTGGTGCAACCGTATCGATTAAGATTTCACCTTCAAGGGTGACCACCTGGCCAAGGGAGTCGGTGCCAGTCAATAGGGTGGTATAAGTGGCATCTGGCACCACATCACTATTGATATCTTTGCCGTCCCAGGTAACGTTTCCGATAGTGCCTGTACCAGAGAAAGAGATAACTAATTCACTGCCCGAGGTGAAGACTTCATAAAGCCAATCCACACTTTTATTAAATTCGAAGTCGATAATGCCGATTTCCTGGCGCCCATCTTCATTCGGTGAGAATTGATCTTCAGCATCATAAAAAACGACTTCAGGAGGAGCTTCAGCAGAGGTAGTATTCACCGAGAAGGTAGCATTCTGTTTTACCGCTTCTAACTGACTGCTGGATAACCCTTCGAAAGAGACGGTATAGCTGCCGTCGGGAACGATATTATTTCTGATATCTAAGCCATCCCAGCTAATTGACACACTATCACCTAAATCAGAAAAACTTTTCATCGTGCGGCCGGTATCATCTTCAATGATCGTCACCCGCCACAACAAAGCTTCACTTATAGACGCATCAAATTCAATTACATCATCAATGCCATCATTATTCGGACTCAGCACCGGCGTGCTAACAGAGATATCAGCAAAGGTAGGAATGCCATCAATGCCAGAAGCCACAACTGCCTCAAATACACTGTCAAACCGATTATCATCAGAAGCTACATGAACCCACCCTTCGCTATCTGCTGCAACCTGAGCTTTTAATGAGCCAAATTCGCTGGGCGTGATATTTGCAGGTTCACTGAAACTTACGCCCTCGTCATCTGAATAGGCATACATGGTTTCATAATTGCCAGCTGAGGTGTCATTCCAGGCTACATGGACTTTCCCGTTGGCATCTGCATAGACATCGTTGAATACCGACACCCCTGAATTCTGGGTTAAATTTTGGGGTTCAGAAAAGTTTCTGCCCGCGTTGGTCGATACAACCCAGTAAAGGTCGGTATTACTGTTTTCATCCGGGAGATCACTCCATATGATATAAACGTTACCATCACCGCTAACGTCAAGTGCTGGAGCGGTAGGAGAAAGAGAACTCAGGCTAACCGAAAAAGGTGGAAGAAAAGTCCTTCCCTGATCTCGTGACTGCGTATAAAAAACCTGTTTCATACCATCATCATCAGTAGCCTGATAGGACACATGAACCAGGTCCCTGTCATCAATTGCTACGCGGGCGTTGTTGCCTTCGCCCAATACACCCATCAACGTCATTCGATTGATTCTATCCATCCGGCCCAGCGAGATGGTATTGTCTTCGGACCACAATACATAGACCCGGCCTCGGGAATCTACCGCTAGTTTAGCGGCAACGGAGTTGACCGAAGAGCGGGTTAAATTGATTGGGGTTTCAAAATTGTCGCCGCCGTCGCGAGAGAAAGACAAATAGATATCTGATTCTCCCTCGGTGTTATCTGCCCAGGCTAAGAATATAAAGCCATTACCAGCAACAGCGATGTCTACGAAACTGGAGTTGCCGGTATTCTCGGTAACGTTAATAGGTGGCGTGTAGGTTTTGCCGTGATCCATTGATTTTGCAAAGTACACATCCTGATTTCCGGGATCATTATCATGCCATGCAACGTAAACTTCCCCACCAGATCCCACTTCGATGCTTGGCGCAAATGCATGCCCGGAAGTGAAAGACAGATTTACCGGCTCATAAAATGCGATTTCAGCATTCGCAAGGAATGGCAGTAAACACAGTATTGTAATAAACGGTCTGAACAAAACTTTCATGTATGGCTATCCTTATCCTTAAATGACAACAAAAGTTCTGGCTAAATTCGGGGCAGGTTCAAATAATCCGTACTTTTACTTGCCCACCAGCAAATAAGCATCTATTTCTTCATAGCAAAAACAACACCAAAACTATAAAAAATATCGACTCACTTTCGCTAACCACAGGGAGGTTTACGCTAACCAATTGAATTTTAAGTTATCTTAAGCCGGTAATTGAGTGAAAAGTGCTTTTTGACAGGGTTGCTGCAATGGTCAAATTGAATAGAAAATTAATAAAAAACGAAAACAGATAAACAATAAAGCGCCATAATGAGCAAAAATTAACCAAATTGGTGCAGAGGTTTGGCTTACGTTGATAGGTCGCCTGAAATGTTAATCGACCTGAAGGGAGATTGGATAAGCTGCCATAATATCTTTATAAACTCTTTTAGGGTCGACTATCGAACTCAGGGGAACTCACAACAATGCAGGGCGCAACTTATTCTTAATGCTTGCCTTGTGGCTTAGTGGATTGTTTAAAAGGCCTCCAAAATTGCACGAAAAGTAACCGATATTGCCTTGAAATAGTTCAATTTCTCAGCAGTCTGGTTGTCTTTATCCATACTTTGCTAAGTAACGCATTGAAAAATAGAACTTAAATTAATCGATAAACTAATCACTACTTTGGCGTATTTATTGCCTTGTATTTCTTGGCGAAGAAACGGTTGAGCAGAAATTGTTTGTATACCGTTTTAGAGATTTGAGTGAGTAGAGGGCTAAACCAAGCAAATTCTTTATAAAACATTTATTGACCAGCTTACAATTGGAACAAAGGGAACCCAATCATGGATAGATGCTTCTCCGTAATTTCGTTTATCACACGGCTTTTTAATACTGCCGTCTGCTTTGCAAGAAGCGGATTGTGGGTAATCGTTTTTTGTACTTTTTTTACAGGCAATACGACGGCTGAGTCATTAACCGATGGCCCTGTAGTGGGTGCGGTAACAGATACATCCGCAAAAGTCTTTGTAAGAGTAAGCGGCCCGGGGGCCGTTTATCTAGAGTACAGCACAGATCCGAATTTACGTTTTGCGATGCAAAGTGATGTGGTTTACCCCCGTTACAGGGATGATTTCACTGCAATTATCCCTATTGATGGCTTGCTGCCAAACCGAACTTATTATTATCAGGTTATTGTAGACGGCCAGCCTACACTGAGTTCACTTTCTTCATTTATCTCTTTTCCACCTGACCATGTAAATACCGAATTTTCTTTTGCCGCTCTGGCTGATGTGGGTAATTCCAAAAGCAGGGGGGCTCCAAGCTATGCGAGACTGGCTATCGATGAACCCAGATTTTTACTGCAGATTGGTGATTGGGATCACAGAGATCCACAAACCCTGGATGAAATGCGCTTAATGCACCGGGAAGTACGTGGCCAGGGGATGTCTTCGGGGCGATACTTCAGGGACTTCATCGCGAACACGACCCCGCTGTATTATGTGTGGGACGATCACGATTATGGTATGAATGATGGCGACTACACATTTCCTGGCAAAGCGGATGCAATAAAAGCCTACCGGGAGTATTTTCCAACGCCGGAATTGCCAAACCCAGAGGCGGGCATCTGGCAGAGTTTCCGTTATGCTCAGGTTGAGATATTCATGCTTGATGTAAGATCAAACCGGGACCCTAATACTGATACCGATGATGAAAATAAATCCATGCTCAATGGTGAAAATATTGAGAATGGTCAAAAAGAATGGCTGTTTAGCGGTTTGGCTAATTCGACGGCAAAATGGAAAATCATTACATCAGGGGTCACATTTAACCCGACTACAAAACCGGCTGATGCATGGGGAGCATTTACGACTGAATGGCAGGAAGTCGTGGATTTTATAACTGCTAACAACATCAGGAATGTATTGGTGCTTTCTGGCGATTTGCACTCTGGCGGAGCATTTGATGACGGAACCAATGCCGGAGTGCCTGAAATGTCTGTGCCTCACAGTAATATGAACATGAATGATGATCACCCTACGGGCATTACTACACATACACCCGGAACATGGACTTCAGGTTATATTCGCGGCCCTGAAAATCCAGGTTATGTCTTAGTGACCGTTGAGACAAACCCTGACCGACTCATTCTTGAAGTAAAAGGCATTAGCGGGGATATTCGAATGACCGAAACATTGGAATCCAATGATTAATAAAATCTATTTTTATGCAAGACTTTTCACATATTGAAGTGGCTTGTCTTTAATCGGCTTTTTTTGTTTAGGGATATAAGACAATGGATCGTGTTATTCATCTATCGCTGGAGCTTCCATGCCCAGTTTCGCGAACTTTCGACTACTTTTGCTTACCCGGGTTATTAACTGACTGGTTGTGTCCTGAGGCTGACATCAACCCGGTTGTTGGTGGTAAATACGAATTGTTCTGGGACCCCACTAATAAACAGGATAACTCGACTATCGGCTGTAAAGTAACCGCATTAGCCAATCAGCAATTCATCAGCTTTGAATGGAAAAGTCCGGTCATGTTTAAGCGCTTTGCAAACACGGCTAATCCTCTCACTCATGTAATGGTGAGCTTCCATGCAACAGAGAAGGGCACCATTATACACTTGGTCCATTCAGGCTGGCGAAGTAATGAGAGTTGGCTTAAAGCGGCTAACTGGCAGGAAAATGCCTGGAATATTGCTTTTGAAAACCTGGCAACTGTGGTTAACGATTCTTATTGATTGTAGTGACAGAAGTAGACCCTATCTTATCACCAGGGCTGTTTGGAATTTATTGAATTTCACTGTTTGTCCGTTTAGCTAACGCCGGTAAAACCGACACCACTACACGAATTAGCTTTTCTAATTTGCAATAATTAAACGTAGGAGTAGATGAAAACGGCTGGTGATACAGGAGGAGGCTGTTTAAGCGCTGACACCTTTACCTGAAAAGCCGCCTTTCTTTTTACCGGCTTTATCGTAGGTTAGCGATTCTTTAGCCCGAACATCCATCATCAGATTTCGCAAATGAACCAGGCGCAACTGACCTTGTTCAACGGCGCGCTGGTTAACTTCTGTGCAATACTGGCACTCGCTGAGCAAGGTTTTCGCTTGCTCGATACGAGCCTGAATGTCTTCGGGGAGGGGCGCTTCTTGCTGAAGCGCCTGCAACTGCGGATTAATGGCTTCATCGAGGTTTTGGATAGTACCGAGCAGTTGTTCTTTGTCTTTGAGCAGCGTCATCAGCGCCTCGGCATCTCTGGAGCTAATCAGGTGCAACTCTTTATCCAGCATCGCTTTCAAAGCGGCCAGGTTATCGGTTTGTTGCGTTAATTGCTCAGTGAGTGTTGCCGTCATGGTTTATTGCTTCAGGACTTAAGCCCAAAAATCTCCGATTCAAGACGCGCAATTTTCTTCGCCAGTGATTGGGGATCAACTTTATACTCTCCGCTTTGAATGGCTTTCTTCAGCTTATCAACTTTTTCCTGGTTGACCGGCGCCTCGGCACTTTTCTTTTGTACCTGATTTAACTGCTGAGCAGACTGTGTCAGCGACACTGAGTCCTGACGCGGCACATTGGCAGCCTGAGCTGTTGATGCGGCAGCTTGCTGCGCAGCCGTTTTATTTTGTTGTGGCTGTTGCTGACTGTTGACCTTGTTATTGTCAACAGGCGCTTTGGGTAAGCCATTGTTTACATTGTTAATTGCCATAATTAATTTCCACTACCTTTTAAACCTCAATTAGTATATCGGCTGCAGGTAGAATTTCTTTAGGCTCAATTGCGTATTTTTCGTATAAAAACCGCGGTATTTATAGCAACCTTATCACAGATTCACCACCACTTCCTGGGTGCTCGCCACTTCAGCAATGACAGACTTGTTTGAACTGCTGTTTACCACTTCAATGGTGTCGCCAATCACGCCATCCTGGCGGGCTATACCGGTGGTTTTTACCCTCATCGCACCTGCGTTGGCGCTAATAGTGATTCTATCACCTTTACAAATAAAGCATAGCATATTCGTTTGCACCGGCTGGCCTTCTCTGACCCGGTATTTCAGCCGGGCGCCAATCACGTCTTTAAGCTCAGTGAAGGGCGTATGCCGCAAATGTTTAATGTCAACTTCTGCCAGCGAAAGATGACTGGCAGATAGCACGGTGTCGGGGCTAATCATACTGGCCGTTACAACGATAGTGCGGGTGCGGGTTACTTTGGCACTGGAAAACAAATACCAGTTGTTGCTGTCACAACTCACCCTTACGTTCAGGTATGACTGCTGTAACGTGGCTGGATCCACATCAAAACTAAAAGGCATTGTGCACTGCGGAATATTAATACGATTGTCTATCGGTGTTACATCCACGCTTAAATTATCCGCTAAATCGGTTTCCTGGGTGGGCGCCAGCCGGTTTTCCAAAAACGCTTTAACGGCATTTGTCAGACGCTCGTGCGGTGTGCTGGCGTTTTGTTGGGCAATTGCGCCAAAGTGAGCTAAGGTGATACCTGTAGTCAATATGAAAGCCAGGCGCGCAGGCAAAAGTAAAGTTTTCAATATTTTCATGTTCAGATGTTTTCATTTTGACTATTATTAAAATAAATCAGCGAGTTTTGCTAATCAGAACAGCCGCGACAGTATATTGACGCCACCTCTGTTAAACAGGAAACACGCAAACTCTATGCCCACATTGAAATATCGAGGTGAAGTATGTCTGGAATTTTAGATTCGGTTAATCAGCGTACACAACTGGTCGGCCAGAACCGGCTGGAGTTATTATTGTTTCGCTTAAACGGTCGGCAGCGATTTGGTATTAACGTATTTAAGGTCCGTGAAGTACTGCAATGTCCGGCGCTCACGTCGATGCCAAAGCTTAATCCATTGGTACGAGGCGTTGCCCATATCCGCGGGCAGACTATTTCGGTTATCGATTTAAGCATGGCCACCGGCGGTCGTAGAATTGAAGATCTTAAATCTGCTTTTATTGTGATCGCCGAGTACAACCGCTCGGTTCAGGGTTTTCTGGTTGGCGCGGTTGAGCGCATTATCAATACCAACTGGGATGCAATTATGCCGCCACCGCAGGGCACCGGCCGTGCCAGTTATCTCACTGCGGTTACCGAAGTTGAAGGTGAACTGGTCGAGATCCTTGACGTTGAGAAAATTCTCAATGAGATTTCACCGCTTAACACTGAAGTGAGCCAGGAAGTCGCATCCACCTTAAATACCGATGCTCATAAAGATAAAATTATCTTTATTGCTGATGACTCCTCGGTAGCGCGAAATCAGGTGAAGCGAGCATTAACTACCCTGGGACTAGAAATTGAAATGGCCAAAAATGGCCTGGAAGCGCTTAAGCGATTAAAGGAAATTGCTGAGGAAACCGGTGATGTTACCGACAAGGTAGGAGTACTGGTGTCTGATATTGAAATGCCGGAAATGGATGGATACACCCTCACGGCCGAAATTAAAAATACCCCTGAGCTGCAAAAACTGCATGTTGTGCTGCATACCTCTTTAAGTGGTGTATTTAATCAGGCGATGGTGAAAAAGGTTGGCGCAGACGATTTTATCGCTAAATTTCATCCTGATGAACTGGCTAGCGCCGTTCAGAAATGGCTGGGTCCTGAAGAATAATCAACGGAGTATCAACTGATTGATTAATAAGGATGTGTCGCCTGACGCGTATCGCCAGTTCCGGGAATTTCTGGAGCAGCAGTGCGGTATTGTGCTGGGAGATAATAAGCAGTATTTAGTGCGAAGCCGTTTGGGCGGGTTATTGCACGAGCGGCAATTAACCAACATCGATGAGCTGTTGAGGCAATCCATTTCCGGTCGTGACCGCGGGTTGCTACAGCAGGTTATTGATGCCATGACTACCAATGAAACGCTCTGGTTTCGTGACAGCTATCCGTTTGAACTGTTGATCCGGCAAATACTTCCCACCCTTGCCACCCGGCAACGCCGGATTCGGATCTGGAGTGCGGCATGCTCATCCGGCCAGGAGCCGTATTCCATTGCCATGTCGATACTCGAATATCAGCGCAATAACCCGGGTGCCGGTTCGTTGTCTGCAGAAATTCTGGCCACTGACTTATCGAGTAATATGCTGCGAAAATGTGAGGAGGGCGCCTACGATGAGCTCTCACTGGCACGTGGCTTATCGCCAGAGCGCCGGCAAAGGTATTTCCAGCAGCACGCCAGCGGTATGTTGCAGGTCAGGCCTGAAGTGCGTCGCATGGTCAGTTTTCGCAGCCTGAACCTGCTCCACAGCTATTCTTCGCTGGGTAAGTTCGATATTGTTTTTTGCCGCAATGTACTGATTTACTTCTCTACAGAACTGAAACAAAAAATACTGCAACAAATTGCCGCTCAGTTAAACCCAGGCGGCATCCTGTTTCTCGGTGCATCGGAATCTGTGGCCGCAGCGGCCGATTGTTACCGCATGGTCAAATGTAACCCTGGCTTGTACTATACTAAAAAAGACTAATTAAAATAAATAGTTAGTCTTTTATTTTAGCTTGCTTCCTTCCTCCTTGTCTTGTTGGCACTTAGTTTGCTTTTATCTCTACGATAGAGGAGTAATGCTATGGCCATTAATTTAGATAAGTTAGTCGGATTTCATCAGAATGCGTTGAAAATTCGCAACGATAAAATGGAAGTCATTTCCGGTAACCTGGCAAATGCAAATACCCCAGGGTATAAAGCCCGCGGTATCGACTTTCAGAATGCCATGGCAAAAGCTCAACAATCACACGGGCAATCAATGACTCGCACTCATGAAAAACATATGAGTGGTGGCATGGTATCGAGCACCGATATTGGTTTTCGCATTCCTTCTCAACCCGATACAGGTGACGGCAATACTGTCGAAGTCCAGCGTGAACGTAATGAATTCTTAGATACCGGTATGCGCTATCAGGCGACCGTTGAATTTTTAAGCAGTAAAGTCAAAGGCATGAAGAAAGCCATTAGTGGAGGACAAGGTCAATGAGTCTGTTTGATGTTATGTCAATTTCTGCGTCTGGGATGCACGCTGAAAGCGTACGCCTGAATACCACCGCAAGTAATATTGCTAATGCCAACTCGGTAAGCAGCAGTGAACAGGACACTTATCGTGCCCGCCATGCCGTGTTTGCAGCCGAGCTGAATCGCGCAACCAATGAATATAGCAAGGGCTCTGAAGTGAAAGTATTGGGTATCGTAGAAAGCGATCGCCCATTACAGACCGAATATGCGCCGCACAATCCCCTGGCCGATGAAAATGGCTATATCTATAAACCCAATGTCAACATTGTTGAAGAGATGGCCGACATGATGTCTGCCTCCAAGGCATATGAAACCAACGTACAAGTGGCTGATACCACTAAACGCATTTTCCGAAGAGTATTAACCCTTGGTCAAGGCCAGTAGTAGCGGCCATTAAGAGGATTCAAACGTGAGTACAATAACCAACACGCAGGGTCTTAACACCGACCTTTACTGGCAGGAAGAGAAAGTAAAGGTTTCTGATGGCTCAGAGCAGAACCTGTCGCAGGAAGATTTTTTCGCCCTGTTAACGGAGCAACTGTCCAACCAGGATCCCACCAAGCCGGTGGACAACGATCAAATGGTGTCGCAGATGACCCAGTTTACCACTGCCGACGGTATCGCCAAGCTCAACGAAAAGTTTGAAAGCTTTGCCACATCAATGACATCTAACCAGGCATTGCAGGCCTCAAGTCTGATTGGTCAGGATGTACTGGTGGAAGCCAATGTGGGCTATATGGCCAGCGAAGGCGCCGGGCTTAGTGGGTTTGTGGTAAACGAACAAACTGTACAGGATATGGAAATTACCATCACCAATGCCAATGGTGAAGTGGTAAAAACCATTGATGCAGGGACTCAGGGGGCGGGTAATATCGAGTTCAACTGGGATGGTACTGACCGTAGCGGCAATTTAATGCCGCCCGGCGAATACCTGGTCAGTGCAAACGGCCAGGTGAATGGTGAAGGGGTGGCAATCTCTACCGCGATCCACCGTCACGTTAGCAGCGTAAGCCTGGCTGGCAGCAGCCAGGGTATTATTTTGAATTTAGAGGGTGATGTCAGTATCAATCTTGATGACGTTATCCAGATCGGCAGTTAGTAGGAGAAAAGCACATGTCTTTTAACATTGCATTAAGTGGCGTCTCTGCCGCACAAAAAGATTTAGACACTACCGCAAACAACATTGCCAATGTAAACACGGTCGGTTTTAAAGAGTCGCGGGCCGAGTTTGGTGATGTGTACGCCGCCTCACTGTTAGCCAGCGGTAAAACTAAAGTGGGTGATGGCGTGCTCACGCAGGAAGTTGCTCAGCAGTTCAGCCAGGGTAGTTTGCAGTTTACCAATACTGCACTGGATCTGGCGATTACCGGAAATGGCTTTTTTGCCACAGTGCCAGATATTACCTCGCGGGATTTTTCCTTTACCCGGGCCGGCCAGTTTAAGCTGGACGAGAATAACTTTGTGGTTAACAGCAGCGGCGATAACCTGCTGGGCTTTCCGGTAAACCCGGACGGCACCAGTTCGTCAGTGGCGTTAAGTACTACCGAACCGGTGCGGATCCCGGACTCCTCAGGCTCGCCGCAGGCAACGCAGGAAGTTACCATGCGGATGAACCTGCCAGCGAATGACGATTATCTCGACCCGGCATCATTTAATCCGGACGATACGCTGACCTACAACGCGGCAACCTCAGTAACCGTTTATGATTCACTGGGTGAAAGTCATATTATGACTTATTATTTTGTGAAAGATGGTACCGACCAGGCGGCACCAACTGGACCTGATCAATTGAACAGCTGGCTTATGTTTACTACGCTGGATGATACCCCGGTAGATATTGCTGGTGGCGACAACAGTGTACCGCTGCCGCAACGCCCCGATCCGCAAAACACTAACCCCACGGAAGATTGGCTACCCGCGCGATTAACGTTTAACCAAAGTGGTGATTTCACTTCACAAATCCCGGCTGGTGGCATTACTACCGTGGCGCTGGGTGACGATGGTACCGCTAACTCAGCAATCGCATTGACCGGCGGGGCCGATCAGACGCAAACCATTTCCATCGACTTCAACCTGGATCCATTGGGTGGACAAACTATCAATGAGCCTACTCAATATGCCTCAGCTTTTGAGGTGACCTCCCTTGAACAGGATGGTCTGCCAGTGGGTCGTCTGACCGGCGTTGATATTGGTGAAGATGGTCTGGTCAGAGCGACGTTCTCTAACGGTACATCGGAACCCGTAGTGCGGGTCGCGTTAGTTCGGTTTGCCAATGAACAAGGGCTGACTCAACAGAGTAATACGCAGTGGAAAGAGTCCATAGAGTCCGGAGAAGCACTGGCAGGTGAAGCCACCACGGGTACTTATGGTGAAATTAACTCTTCCGCTCTTGAGCAGGCAAACGTTAACCTGACCACTGAGCTCATTGATATGATCATTGCGCAGCGGAATTTCCAGGCAAACTCCCGCGCGCTGGAAGTTAACAACCAGCTTAACCAGACAATCCTGAATATCCGATAGGTTATTCAGTTATCCTCAGGGGCCGCAGCATGCGGCCTTTCTTTTATCCTCTCTCAGTTTGTATATTCGCCGTTTTGGCACTGCCTTTGCAATGTAATTAACAATTACCATTAAAGCGTCAAAAGGCAGTCATGGACAAATTACTCTATATCGCCAGTAGTGGCGCCAGTCAGGACCTGGTGGGTACGTCTTTACGGGCGAATAACCTGGCTAACGCACAAACCAACGGCTTTAAAGCGCAGCTGGAACAGGCAAGGTCGATGCCGGTATACGGCGAAGGTTTGCCGACCCGGGTGTTTGCCATGACCGAAAGCCCCACCAATAACTATGAATCCGGCCCGCTAATTCAGACCCACCGGGATCTCGACGTGGCCATTCAGGGCGATGGCTGGTTTGCTGTGCAGGATCAGCAAGGCAACGAAGCTTATACCCGCGATGGTAATTTCCAGCTCGGTCAGGACGGCGTGCTCGAAGACGTCCATGGCAATGTGGTGATGGGCGATGCCGGCCCGCTGTTTTTGCCGGTGCCGCTGGATAACCTGAACATTGCCGCCGATGGCACCATTTCCATTCGTCCTCAGGGAGCACCAGAGGCGGTTATTGAAGAAGTGGGCCGGCTCAAGCTGGTTAACCCGGAATACAGCAATCTCGAAAGAGGTAACGATGGCTTATTCCGTCAGAAAGATGGCACCGATGCCCTTGCCGATGAAACCGTGACGGTAATGACCGGCATGCTTGAAGGCTCAAACGTGAACGCCATTGAAGAAATGGTCAGTATGATTCACCTGCAGCGTCATTATGAGCTGCAGGTCAAGATGATGAAGAAAGCCGACACGCTAGATATGCGCGGCAACATGCTATTACGCATTATTTAATAATTTGCCGCCAGCAACGAATAAGGCAGAGGAGAGACAATTATGCATCCAGCACTTTGGATCAGTAAAACCGGACTTGATGCCGCGCAAACCGACGTAGCCGTGGTATCTAACAACCTGGCTAACGCGTCTACCGTTGGGTTTAAAAAGGATCGGGCGATCTTTGAAGATTTGCTCTATCAAAACATTAATCAGCCTGGTGGTCGCTCCTCTGCGGATACCGAACTGCCGTCAGGGTTAATGGTGGGGGCGGGCTCTAAAGTGGTTGCTACGCAAAAAGCCCACACCCAGGGCAATCTGTTAACCACCGACAATGCACTGGATATGTCTATTCAGGGCCGCGGATTTTTTGAGATTCTGCAGCCAGACGGCACCATTGCCTATACCCGAAATGGTCAGTTTACGTTAAACGATCAGGGGCAAATTGTTACTCCGGGCGCAGGCTTCCTGTTGCAGCCAGAAATCGCCATTCCTGAAGATGCCCAGCAAATCACCATTTCACAGGATGGTGAGGTGTCTGCATCGGTGCGTGGCCAGGCTGAGCCTCAGGTGCTTGGTCAGCTAAATATATCTGATTTTGTTAACCCGACCGGCTTACAGCCAGTGGGTCAGAACCTGTATGTGGAAACGGCGGTATCCGGCGCGCCATTGCAGGGCGTACCTGGTCTGCAGGGGCTGGGAACCATCGTGCAGGGGACGCTGGAAACGTCCAACGTGAATGTGACCGAAGAACTGGTAAATCTGATTGAAAGCCAACGGCTATATGAAATGAACTCCAAAGTCATTTCATCGGTTGACCAGATGCTTGGTCAGGTTATACAGCAGCTTTAATCTAAGGTGATCTTATGATGCGTGTATTACTGGTATTTACTTGTGTTGCACTGTTTAGCGGTTGTGCCAGTACATCGCCCGAACGCGTTGAGGCGAATGATCCATCCTTTGCGCCGGTGATCCCTGAGATGCCGCGCGAGCAAATCGTTGAGGATGGCGGCCTGTTCCGCCCGCGCATGGCTAATAGTCTTTATTCAGACGTGACGGCCCGGCGGGTAGGGGACATCATCACTGTCACTCTCAGTGAAAATACCAATGCCACCAAATCTGCTGGCACCACTACGTCTAAAGAAACCGGCGTTGATGTGCAGCCCATTACCGGTTTAGGCGGTAATGCATTGAACATCGGTAACCAGTCCATTCAGTTGGGGGTAAACTCTTCCAGCGAATTTGCCGGTGATGCCCAGGCGAATCAGAGTAACAGCCTGAACGGCAGTATTTCGGTTACCGTCACGGACGTGCTGGCCAATCAGAACCTGGTCATACGCGGTGAAAAATGGCTGACGTTAAACCACGGTGATGAATACATCCGTTTAACCGGCATTATCCGCGCATCGGATATCTCGCCGGAAAACGAAATCCTGTCTACCCGTATTGCCAATGCCCGCATTCAATACAGTGGTACCGGTAGCTTTGCCCGCTCTCAGGAGAAAGGCTGGCTGACTAAATTTTTTTCTTCACAATGGTGGCCTTTTTAGGGGGTAACATGGGTAAATTATTAAGTGTTGTACTATGTTGTCTGAGCCTGGTGACCAGCGCTCACGCCCAGCGGATCAAAGACGTAGCCAGTATTCAGGGCGTGCGTAGTAACCAGTTAATTGGGTATGGTCTGGTGGTGGGCTTACCCGGCACCGGCGAGCAAAGCCCGTTTACCGAGCAAAGTTTCAGAACCATGCTGACCAATTTTGGCATCAGTCTGGACCCGAACATTAAACCCAAAATCAAGAACGTCGCGGCAGTGGCTGTCCATGCGGAGTTACCACCATTTATCAAACCCGGCCAGACCATTGATGTAACGGTGTCGTCGGTAGGTGAAGCCAGCAGTTTGCAGGGCGGTACCTTATTACAAACCTTTCTTAAAGGTGTGGATGGCAATATTTATGCAGTAGCGCAGGGTAGCCTGGTTGTCAGTGGTTTTGGTGCTGAGGGCGGTGATGGTTCTCGGGTAGTGGTGAATACGCCAACCGTCGGCCGGATTGCTAACGGTGCGTTGGTTGAGCGGGCAGTGCCAAGCGGTTTTGCCAGCGGCGACAGCCTGACGCTGAATTTACATTATCCTGATTTCTCTACCGCCAAAGCACTGGCCGACGTGATTAATCAGCGCCTTGGTGCTCAGCCGGAAAAAGGTTATGCCATTGCAGAGCCTCTGGATGCGGCGTCGGTAAGAGTGACAGCGCCTCGCGATCCAGGCCAGCGCGTAGGCTTTTTAGCTACCCTGGAAAACTTTGAATTCACCCCTGCAGATGCACCTGCACGTGTGGTGGTTAATAGCCGCACCGGCACGATTGTTATTGGTCGCGACGTGCGTTTATTACCCGCCGCAATCACCCACGGTGGCCTTACCGTTACCATCAGTGAAAACCAGCAGGTTACGCAACCTAATGCGCTGGCCGACGGTGAAACAGCAGTAACTACGCAGTCCATCATTGATGTCAATCTGGCCGATAGCCGCATGTTTAAGTTTGAACCGGGCGTGACCCTGGATCAACTGGTGCGCGCGGTAAACGAGGTAGGCGCAGCGCCGGGCGATCTGATGGCTATTCTTGAAGCGCTTCGCCAGGCAGGCGCGTTACAGGGCGAACTGGTGGTGATCTGATGGACGTACTGAATACAAAATCGCAGTTAGAGTCGGCCCGCAACGTTCATGACTTATCCAGTCTGAACCGCTTACGTGAGGCTGCCTATTCGAAAGATGACGAAGCGCTCAAAGAAGCAGCGCAGCAGTTCGAAGCGATTTTTGTCCAGATGATGCTTAAATCTATGCGAAAAGCTCAGGATGCCATGGCCGATAAAGACAGCCCTTTTAATTCCGAAGAAGTGAAGTTCTATCGTGACATGCACGATAAACAGCTCGCTCAGGATCTGTCCAGCGGTGGCGGTGTTGGTCTGGCGGAGATTATTGTTCAGCAGTTGGGGCAACATGATATCAGCGATTATATTCCGGCCAGTGTGGCCCGTAATGACGGAAATCTGGCGTCGCTGAATCGGCAACGGGAATTCCGCATTGAGCAGGCGCAACAAACAGCCGAACTACTCAGCGATCCACAATCACAACAGGCCTTTAAAACTGCCGCGTTTAGTAACCCTCAGGAGTTCGTCGAACAACTTTGGCCAGCTGCCAGCGAAGCGGCAGAAAAACTGGGTATTGAGCCCAGGGCATTACTGGCGCAGGCGGCAGTGGAAACTGGCTGGGGTCAACATGTTATTCATCATGGCAGTGGCAACAGTGCCAATAACCTGTTCGGTATTAAAGCCAATAGCAACTGGCAGGGTAAGTCGGCAACGGTCAATACCATGGAGTTTGACGGAACGGTAGCGCGCCAGCAGCGCGCCGCATTTCGCTCTTACGATAATTTACAGCAAGGCTTTGAAGATTACGTACAGTTTATTCGAGGTCAGGAACGGTACCGCCCGGCTGTAGAAAATGCCGGCGATCCTAAGACGTACTTTAAGGCGTTACAGGATGCGGGGTACGCCACGGATCCGCAGTATGCGGATAAAGTGATGGCCGTTTATAACAGTGATTCTTTGCGGAGCTATCTGCCATGAAAAAGTGTTGCCCGGTAATATTGCCCCATCAGGCTAAGGCGTGCTTATGAGCGGCAATGTTGATTTATATTCCATTGCTACCAGCGGCGTAAATGCCAGCAGCCGGCTGCTGGCTACGACCAGTAATAACATCGCCAATGTTAACTCTGAAGGCTATGTTCGCGAACGTACCACGGTAACCAGTGAACTTTATGGCGGCGTGGGTCGGGCAACCACAGAACGGGTCATCAATCAGTTTGCGCAAAATCAGTTACGCCGTGATACCACGTTGGTGGGTGAGTGGCAGACGTTTTCTGAAAAAACCTCAGCAATAGATAATCTGCTGGCTAATGAAGCCAATTCGTTGTCTACCGGCTTCAGCGACTTCTTTGCCTCGGTACAGACCGCAGCGGATGATCCAACCAATTTGTCTTCGCGTCAGTTGGTATTGTCTGAAGGCGAGGCACTGCTGCGCCGCATGTCGTCACTCTCTGATTTCATGGAAGCCAAGGAAGAAGAGCTCAACATTGAATTTACCAGCATGGTGAATCAAGCCAACAGTCTGATCCAGTCCATTGGCGATCTGAATGAAGCTATTCTGGTCGCGAAGGGCAACTTTAAAGACAGTGAACCCACTGCGTTACTAAATGAGCGGGATACAGCCATAACTGAGCTGGCTGAGATCATGGATATTACGGTGCGGGAAAGTAAGAATGCCGATGGTTCACTGCTGGTGAATCTGTCGAGCGGTGAGTCGCTGGTACTGGAAGACGGCAGTTTTAACCTGTTTGAACTCAGCGACAATGCCGATTTCATGCAAAAGCAATTACAATTAGCAACCAACTTTTCTGGTAGCAAACCCAATACTGATATCAATATTGCCGAAGAAGATCTGGGCGGTGCATTGGGTGGATTGTTTCGCTATCGGGATGAAGTGCTTGGCCCTTCGCAGCGCGACATAGGCCAGATGGCAGTGGCTTTTGCCGATGCGGTCAATTCGCAAAACCAGTTGGGTATGGATCTGGATTTTCAGCTTGGCGGTGACATATTCACGCTGCCGGAGCTGAGCGGACTGCCGTACAGTAATACGCCGCCTACGCTGGCTTTATCCGGTCAGTTTACCCCCGGTAGAGGCAACGAGCTCACCGACGCCGATATTCGCGTGTCTGTGACTAACGTTACCGGTGCCGGTGTGCCAAGTGAAGTATCGGTGGAACTGTTAAATGGTGATGGCACCCCTAAGCTGGATGAAAATAATCAGCCGGTGCTGTTCAGTAACATTACGTTAAATGCCGGCTATACCGAAATCCCGGGCGGTATTGAAATTGAATTTCAGTCTGCCAGTGGTTACAGTGTGGGTAATCAGTTTCTGATTCAGCCGGTAAAATACAGTGCGTCAGATATTACTATGGCGACCACCCGGCCAGAAGATTTAGCCTTTGCCAGCCCGGTGCGAGGTGATGCAGAAAACAATAATCTTGGTGATGCCTCGGTAGTGAATACTCAGGTTTACGATACCGATGTCACCACGTCGTTTTTTGATGGTGCGGGTGGCCTGGATACTGGCGCGCCTACGCAGATTCGTTTTACCACCGCCGACACTTATGAAGTACTCGATAGCGGCGGTACGGTTTTATCTACCGTAACCGGAGCCACCGATTTTAATAACCTGCTGGCCCAGGCGGGCGGCGGTTTAGATGGTAGCTACGATATCAGTCTTGAAGGAATACCCGCTGCCGGTGATACCTTTTCGATCAGCTACAATACCAATGGTAGCTTTGATAACCAGAATGCACTGGAATTGGCCTCGCTGAAGCAAGCGTCGCTGGTGCAACTGAGCACCAATTCCAGCAGCGAGCCGCGCACGCTGCATGAAAGTTACTCAACTCTGGTCAGCCGGGTAGGCGAAGAGTCAGCCTCAGCAAGTATTGCCTTACAAGCCGCCGAAAGCATGAAAGTGCAGTCAACTGAGTGGTTCGACTCGGTGTCGGGCGTGAGTCTGGATGAGGAAGCCGCGAACCTTGTGCGTTATCAGCAGTCTTATGCTGCAGCAGCCAGAATTTTGAGCACTGCCCAGGAATTGTTTAATACTATTTTATCGTCGGTCAGGTAACAGCCATGCGTATTTCAACCAATCAACTTTATGATCAGAATATCCGTGCCATCATGGATAATCAGTCAGGGCTTGCTGACACCCAGCAGCAGTTGAGTACGGGTAAGAAAATTAATCGCCCGTCGGACGATCCGGTTGGCACCGCCAAAGTCCTGCGCATGACCGAAGAGCTGGCCAGCTTAGAACAGTACCAACGCAATAATGATCTGGTAACCGGTTCGCTGGAGCAACAGGAAACCATTCTGCGAAATATTACCGATTCGGTGAACCGCGCCCGAGTGCTGACTATTCAGGCCGGTGACGGGTTATTATCTGATGCCGATCGTAAAGCGCTGGCGTCAGAGATTGGCCAGATCAAAGACGAAGTCTTCGATCTGATGAACTCGCGAAATGCTGAGGGTGACTATTATTTTTCGGGTTATCAGTCTGAATCCCAGCCTTTCGTTTTAAATGCCGGCGGCGCTGGAAACGCTTATACCTATCAGGGTGATAGTGGCAGCAACGAAGTACAACTTTCCAATAGTGTGAAAGTAAGAAGCAGTGCCTCAGGGCAATCTTTATTCGAAGATGTTCCCGCGCGCCGTAACTTCACCATTACCGGTAATACCGGGATAACCGTGGATGAAGCGCTGGTGGCCGGGCAGGGCGACTTTGATACCTTCTATAAGAATAACTACGATCCGCTTAACGGTGCCAATAATAATTATCGTATTACTATCACTGCGCCCAACCAGGTGCAAATTCAGAACCTCGGTACAGGTAGCGTAGTCGCGACTAAAGATTTTACCTCTGGAGAGCCATTCAGTTTTGCCGGCATCGATTTTAACCTGCAGGGCGGAACCGGTAATACCCTGGATTTTCAGCTAGATGCACCGCAAAAGAAAAATATAGCCACCACGCTCTATGATTTACAGCAGGTACTGAATAATGATCAGGTGGGTGATGCCGCCTATCGTGAAGCGTTAAGTGATGCCCTGGTAGGCATTGATAATGGCCTGGAAAAAATAGCGTCTGAAACCTCGTCTATTGGTGCCAGGCTGAATGTGGCCCAATCGGTTTATGAAACTAATCTGGATTTGGAAGTGTCGACCAAAGAGGCGCGCAGCGCTATCCAGGACGTGGACTATGCCGAAGCCTCGGCCGAGTTTGCCAAGCAGGAAGCCGCGCTCACTGCTGCACTGACCACGTTCCCGCGAATTTCTAATCTATCGCTGTTTAATTACATCTCGTAATTCAGTTCGGCCAGGTACATCCGACTCTGGTTATCAATATGGCTGGAGTAATAAGCAATATAGAGCTTGCCGTTGTGCTTAATCATACCGGGATAACTATTATCGCCGCCACTGGGTAGTGTAAGTAACTTTTCCAGCTTACCGCTAAGCGTATTCAGCGTCCACAGCTGGGTGACCAGCTTGCGACCGGTAAAGTGACGACCGCATACCAATGCCATGTCATCGTTAAGAGGCAACAATGATGGTGCGCCAATATAATCTCCCAGATCCTGCCACTGCCAGTGCGTATAAGGCGGCTTGCTACGGCCCAGCTGGGCAGTAAATGTGTCGGCATCCCGTCGCGCAACGGCAATCATTTCTCCATTCTCATTAAAGTAACTGTCGGTTTCGTTAGGGTAGCCCAATTGATGGCGGGGTTTAGACATACAGCCACCTACCACCTTGTGCATTCTACCGCGTAAATTACCGGCATATAAATCCAGCTGTTCTGAAGGGCGATGATAAGCCAGGCCCCAGTGGCGGCCCTGATAAGTGGTAGCGCGCCACAGCCACCAGTTATCCGGCCCCGGGTCATGTTGCGACGACCAGCTTACGCCGTCATCACTGAACCAGGTAAAAGTTTTTGCTGCCCCCAGACTGGCCAGCCAGCGCTGATGCGCCAGTAAATACAGACGGTCATTGTCGATACAAAAGTGCGGATCGCGCAGATCGCCGCCCGGACTGCTTAGTTGTTGAAAGCGGAACGGTCGGCCGGTGTCATCAATTTCGGCGATCACAATAATGCCATTATCACTCATATGATGCGCGCCCTGGCGATAACACACCAGCAAACGGTCGTTAAACCAGACCAAATCACCAAAGGCATTGTGAGTATGACCACGGCACACCCGGGTCAGACGGCTCAGTTGTACTTTCATAACCTTGTTTTCACCGTAAATTCTTTATTCTGACAGTACGTTACCACGAACTGTGGGGCAACTTTTTGCCGCCCGTGAAAAAAATAGTGATTTTTTATTAAAGGGAATTTTGCAAGGGTCGATAAAGATGATGAGAGAGCCAGTTCATCAATTACCCCTCAAGGTGTTGGTGACTACTATTTAAATTGAAAAACACCGGGTCACCCGGTAGCCAGCTCTGGCTGGATTGAGAGTGTAGGAGAGACTTTATGTCTATGTACGTCAATACCAATGTGTCTGCATTAAACGCGCAACGCCAGTTGTTCGATGTATCTAATGCGTTAAGCACTTCATTTGAGCGTCTTTCGTCAGGTTTCCGTATTAACGGAGCTGCTGACGATGCTGCAGGTTTGCAAATTACCGATCGTATGACTTCTCAGATCCAAGGTCTGAACCAGGCTGTACGTAATGCGAATGACGCAATTTCATTAACCCAAACTGCAGAAGGCGCGCTAAGCGAGACCACAACGGCTCTGCAGCGTATTCGCCAGCTGGCTGTGCAGTCCCAAAACGGTATTAACAGTTCTGCTGACCGTGTAGCCCTGCAAAAAGAAGTGTCAGCACTGAAGACTGAAATCTCACGTATTTCAACTGATTCTCAGTTTAACGGCCTCGATCTGTTAACCGGTACTTATTCTGCTAAGTTCCTGGTTGGCGCGAACGGTGGTCAGACTATCTCGGTCAACCTGTCCCGCACAGGTGGTTTTGGTGCTTCTGGTCTAAGCGTAGGTTCATTGTCTGTATCATCTGCAGGCGGCGCATCTGCTGCATTGGCATCTATTGATGCGGCTATTTCCACTATCGGTGGCGTGCGTGCTGACTTAGGTGCACTGCAAAACCGCTTCCAATCCACCATCCGTAATTTGAGTAACATCTCAGAAAACGTTTCAGCAGCTCGTTCACGAATCAAAGACACTGATTTCGCGGAAGAGACTGCGCAACTAACGCGTAACCAGATTATCCAGCAGGCGAGTACCACTGTTTTGTCTCAGGCAAATCAGCGTCCTCAGGCTGCACTACAGCTATTAGGATAATCCGTTATGACACCCAAGTCAGGGAATGGGGCCAGGAGGTAGTGAACCAGGTAACCGCCTGACACCGGGAGTAAGCTCACTCTCAATTAAAAATGAGCACCAGCCGGACGAAAGTCCGGCGTTTTATCGTTTGTAAATGACTGATTTATAAGATCAATAAAATTTAGTAAAAAAAGGCTAAAGGATTTCTCCTGCCCGCACGATAACTATTACAAAGGCACTGCGAACAATAAAAACAAATACGCAAAAGTGCCAGGTTGATCGCCCCAATAATAACAACATGATCAGCCAGACCAGGTTAATAAAAACAATAAAAACCTGGGTAATACAAAATCGTTAGGAGATTAAAAAATGAGCTTATACGTTAGCACGAATGTGTCGTCGCTGAATGCTCAGCGGCAATTATTTACCTCAAATAACCATTTGAGTACCGCCTTTGAGCGTTTATCTTCCGGTTTCCGGATCAACAGCGCCAAAGACGATGCGGCTGGATTACAAATTTCAGATCGTATCACATCACAAATTATGGGCCTGGATCAGGCCGTTCGAAACGCCAATGATGGTATTTCTCTTGCTCAGGTTGCTGAAGGCGCCATGCAGGAAATTACTACCGCATTACAGCGTATCCGTGTACTGGCTATCCAGGCACAAAACGGTATCAACACCTCAGCCGACCGTCTGGCACTGCAAAAAGAAGTGTCTGCTTTAAAACTGGAAATCAGTCGCATTGCGTCAACTTCCCAGTTTGCCGGTGGCGATATTCTTACTGGCACTTTCTCTACTGCGTTCTTAGTAGGCGCACAGGCGGGTCAGTTTATTAACTTTAACTTATCGCGCAGCGGTGGCTATGGCTTCTCAGGCCTGACCAACGGCTACGATGCCAGTGTTTTGACGGCTGGCGCGGCGTCCGCGACGCTGCCGGTGATTGATTCAGCCATATCTGCTATCGATGCAAAACGCGCAGATCTGGGTGCGATTCAAAACCGTTTCCAGTCAACTATCAGAAACTTAAGCAATATTTCAGAAAACGCCTCGGCTGCGCGGTCTCGTATCAGAGATACCGACTTCGCAACAGAAACCGCTGAACTGACGCGCTGGCAAATTATCCAGCAGGCCAGTACCACGGTGCTGAGTCAGGCGAATCAGCGGCCACAGGCTGCACTACAGCTGCTGCAAGGTTAATCCTATGCATAAGCTTACGAATGCAAAAAGCGGGGGCAGACTGCATTCGGTAATCGAATAACGATGAGTAGATAAAAAGAAAAACGGTCGAGTTGCAACATGTGGGGGCAGACTGCAATCGACCGGTGAGTAGAGTGTATTTGCAAGACAACGTGGTATTTGGTTAAAGCTAAATGACAAAACCAGTGGGTTTTGTGTGTTGAGCTAAGCTGCCGACTGACAGGAATGAAGCCAGGAGGTAGTGAGAGGTATGAGGTCTGAACATCATACCTGCAGTCAGCATGAGCTTGTGCTCAATTTAGCACTGCTTAACCAGGCATACGCCAAGCAAAGCGTCAGTTTTTTATCACTGACGCAAAAGATAATGCATAGGCTGTGCCAACACGTTGAAGTGATTTTAAAACTGCGTTGAAAACAACAATAACAACAACGCCAACTTTAACTGTTAGGAGTAATCCATGAGTCTATACGTTAACACCAATGTGTCCTCTTTGAACGCTCAGCGCCAGATGTTTAGCTCGAGCAACGGGTTGGATACCGCTTTCGAACGCTTGTCTTCAGGCTTTCGCATTAACTCTGCAGCCGATGATGCAGCAGGTCTGCAAATCTCTGACCGCATGACCAGCCAAATCCAGGGGCTCGATCAGGCCGTGAGAAACGCCAACGATGGCATCTCTCTGGCGCAGACCGCAGAAGGCGCCATGCAGGAGATCACCACCGCGCTGCAGCGCATTCGGGTACTGGCTATTCAGTCTCAGAATGGTATCAACACCTCTGCAGACCGCCTGGCATTACAGAAAGAAGTGTCAGCGTTAAAAACCGAAATCTCACGGATTGCGACTACCAGCCAGTTTGGTGGGGTTGATATTCTTACCGGGGGCTATTCCGCTAAGTTCCTGGTCGGTGCCAACGCCGGACAAACCATCAGCGTGAATATCTCACGAACCGGTGGCTACGGTTTCTCCGGACTCACCAATGGTCAGAGCGATTTGTCGATAGCCTCAGCAGCAACAGCTTCGGCGGCATTGACTACTATCGACTCTGCTATTTCTGCCATCGATGCCAAACGGGCTGATTTAGGTGCGATTCAAAACCGCTTCCAGTCAACCATCAGAAACTTAAGTAATATTTCTGAGAACGTTTCAGCGGCAAGATCGCGCATCCGGGATACAGATTTTGCCACCGAGACGGCACAACTTACCCGCTTCCAGATCATACAGCAGGCCAGTACAACGGTACTATCCCAGGCTAATCAGCGACCGCAGGCAGCATTGTCGTTACTGGGCTAGACTTAAAGAAATACCATAGAGGGTAGGAATTGAGAGGCCAACCCTTGCCAGGGACGGCGGCCGAAAGGCCACCATACAAGGATTAAAACGCCGACTAACAGAATTGAGAGTGTAGAATTTAAGGTTGAGAGGCCAGTATATTTCTACTATTCTGCCAGCCGACTGAAACTGAATTTGCTCAAACTCCTAACGTGAGCAAGTTGGCCGGGTCACTATTTGACTCGGCCTTTTTTATTTTTATTACCGAATCGTTTCCCGTCACTTACCCGAGTTGTTCTGCAACACTGGTGCCAGCTTTTCATTTTTATTACTAATTAACCGTACAGCCCTTATTTTGCCGCTTTTCAGCGTAGCCTTCAGCAACGCAGGCGTTACTTACTGATGCACACCTGACAAACTTTTGACGTGTATAAGCGGAGAATGCTTGCCAGATAATGCCGCCCGGTCGGACAACTTTGCCGCCTGATATCTTCGTCACGCGTCCTTGGACTATAAACGCTTGTTGACGGGACTTTTTAAGTGCAGCGTACATCTACCCGCTGACTCTTCCCGCCGGTGTTTACCCCAAAATTTTTACTCACTAACACCTTATAAAGCAACCTGTGCGCGCTTAAAACGGCGCTGCCAGCGAGGTTTAAACGCGCAAATTGCAAAAAATATATTCATTTATTTTTTTAAAATCAGTGATTTAAGTTTTATTTTGAATTTATTTAATTTTTTTTCGAAAAAAAACTAAAGATTCTCAAGGTTGGGCCGATACCTTTAGTTGAGGGGTAATTCATTTGATGAATTGCGTAGTGTCTGAGAAGCGCTACAAAATGAGGTGGTTTAGCAATTGTTGTTGTGATGAATATCGCAACCAATGATTCAGTGCTAAATCAGGTACGAAAGATTATAGCTTAGCAGAGTCCGGGGGGATTCGGCTACAGGTATAATCCCAGGAGGTTAGATAATGTCTTTATATGTAAATACAAACGTCTCGGCCCTGAATGCACAGCGTCAGCTTTTCGATGTGAGCAACAAGCTAAGCACATCATTTGAGCGTCTGTCTTCAGGTTTCAGAATCAACAGCGCATCAGATGACGCAGCCGGTCTGCAAATTTCAGATCGTATGACGTCGCAAATCCAGGGCCTTAATCAGGCGGTGCGAAATGCAAACGATGCAATTTCACTTACGCAAACAGCGGAAGGTGCCTTATCTGAGGTAACGACCAGCTTACAGCGTATTCGTCAGTTGGCAGTTCAGTCGCAAAACGGTATCAACAGCTCTGCTGACCGTGTGGCACTGCAAAAAGAAGTGTCAGCACTTAAAACTGAAATGTCACGTATTGCGACTGACACTCAGTTTGGTGGTGTTGACCTGTTAAGCGGTACCTATTCAGCTAAGTTCCTGGTAGGTGCAAACGGTGGTCAGACTATCTCTGTAAACCTGTCACGTACAGGTGGTGGTTACGGTACTTCTGGTCTGTCACTGTCTAACCTGTCAGTGTCTTCAGTGGCTGGAGCTTCTGCAGCCCTGACATCCATTGATTCAGCTATCTCCACCATCGGTGGTGCACGAGCAGATCTGGGTGCCTTGCAAAACCGCTTCCAGTCTACTATTCGTAACTTAAGCAGCATCTCTGAAAACGTATCTGCCGCACGTTCTCGTATCCGTGATACAGACTTTGCATCAGAAACTGCTGAACTGACTCGTAACCAGATCATTCAACAGGCGTCTGTTTCGGTACTGAGTCAGGCTAACCAGCGTCCACAAACAGCATTATCGCTGTTAGGTTAATAGCTGGAAAGTTTACCGGCAACATGTTGCCGGTTAAGTCAACGGGTAAACGGGCATCTGTGTTAGCAGGCCCGTTTAATGCGTTTTAAAACAGGGGGTTAGTTGTGGAAATTTTACCAACACAAATTGGCCAGAATTTTGCTGGAAATATACCTAAAGAGCAGGCAAAACCCGAGGTGGAATCGGATCAGGTCGCCCTGGACAATTCATCGCAAGGTGCACAAAAAAATGTGCTGCCTAAAGCAGAAGATGTTCAAGCTGAGCAAAAATCTGCCGATAACTATACTCGAGAGGAACAGACTCCGGAGCTGGACGGTGCAGTACAGGAAATTCAGTCGTTTTTGCAGACGCAAAATCGCAATCTGGCTTTCACTGTTGATGAAGGCACCAACCGCTCGGTAGTAACTGTTAAAGATTCCACGTCGGGCGATGTAATCAGACAAATCCCGTCTGACGAGGTGTTGAGGTTAGCGGAAAGAATTAAAGATCTCCAACAAGACATCGGAAGTAGTGTGGGGGTGTTATTTAATAAACAAGTGTAGAGGTGAGCTATGACTATTCAATCGTTAGGTGTTGGTTCCGGGCTTGCGCTTGACGACCTGGTCGCGCAGTTGCTCAGTGCCGAGCGTGAACCAAAAGAAAAGCGCTTGAATGATAAGGAAGAAAAGATTGAGGCAGAAATTTCTGCCCTGGGTCAAATCAAGTCGAAGCTCAGCGACTTTAAAGAAACTGTTGATGAAATGCGCCGTGACAGCGATATCAACGGGCGTGAGCCTACCATAACGCATCCATCCGAAGACAAGAAAATCTTTACTGCAGAAGCGTCTAACTCTGCATTGAGAGGGTCTTACGAGATAGCCGTTTCTGATCTGGCTTCCGGCTCGCGTATTGAAACAGCAGATGCCGCCTTTTCCAGCTCAAATGATGCGGTGCTCACCGACGGGCTCGGTGATGCCAGCATGACATTTAAAATTAATAATACCGGCGATAGTTTTGCCGTGACAGTTAAGCAGGGCATGACCCTGGCTCAGTTGCGTGAGGCGATCAACAATAACGCTGATAACTTCGGTGTGAATGCCAATATTATTGATACCGGCACGGCATCAGGCGCGAAATTAGTTATTTCTTCTTCAGTTACCGGATTGAATAATGATCTGATGATCGTCAACGACGGCGACCGCGGTGAGCTGGATGCGTTAACCACTAAGAAAGCTGATGAGACAACTAACAATCTGGTGCCTGTGAAAAATGCCGGTAATGCCAAGGCAACCATCGATGGTATACCGGTAGAGAGTGCTACGAATAAGTTTGAGAATACTATCCAGAATGTGTCATTTGAGGCGACCAGCACATCCCCATTTGATGTTGATGGCAGTACCCGCCTTACCTCTACCCTTGAAATCGGTTATGACCGTGAAGGGCTGGAAAAAAAAGTTCGCGATTTTGTCGATAATTACAATAAAATCATTAGTGAAATCAAGTCATTAACCCGTTACGGAGAGTCCGACCTGGAAGAGGACGGTGCCTTGGCTGGCGATTCATTGTTACGCGGAATCAGCAACGGACTGGCCGGCATTGCCGGATCCAGTGTGGCCAACTCATCGCTCGGCAGTTTATTCGCTATCGGGGTTGAACTGAACTCTGATGGAGAGCTAGAAATTCCAGCCACTGATTTTGGCTTGGGCTCGGGTGAAGAGCGTTTAGCCACCGCTCTGGAAGATAATTTTGATGAAATTGCTAAGCTTTTTACAGACGAGAATGGCGGGATAGCCGTGCGCATGCACGAACTGACCAAGCAGTATACTTCCTACAGTGGTCTGATTAGTTTACGGGAGCGGGCGGCAAGAGACGACAAAGACCAGATTGCAGATGATCGTGAAGCTTTCGAATTACGCATGGTGAATTACGAGCAAATTCTGCGTGATCGCTACCTTAACCTCGACCAGACGGTGGCGAGACTAAATCAAACCGGTTCTGCTTTATTGGCGGCACTAGGCTAGTAACTGACATAATTATACGAGGACTTTTCATGGCTCTTACCGGAATTAATGCTTATCGCAAAGGTAATTTAAAACAGGATATAGCGAATGCTGACCCGCATAAACTCACCCTGATGCTAATGCAGGGGGCGCTGGATCGTATTGCATATGCCAAAGGCGCGATGGAGCGCCGAGAGTACGAGCTCAAGTCGCAGTATATTTCTCGCGTAACCGCAATTTTACTGAACTTGCGCGATACTCTGGATTTGCAAGCCGGCGGAGAAACTGCCGAAAATCTCTTTGCATTATACGATTATATGGTTGAGCGATTAAACCTGGCGCACGTTAAGAATGACTTGAAGATGCTGGACGAAGTGACTAACCTGTTAACACCAATTCGTGATGCATGGGTTCAGATCCCTGAAGAAGCCAAACAGGAAGCTTTTGAAGCCCAGCGTCAAAAACGCCAAGCTGTGTGAACCTGAACGAACTGAACCACGAGTTAACGCCCGACGCACTGGGCGCCTTAAACGCGCAAATCATTGACGCTTTACCCCGGCCTGACGATGCCTCGTCAGGCTTCAATACCTTCTACGAACTTATCGTTCAACGTGACGCACTGGTCCAGCAGATACTGGCCGACGCCGAACCTTCATTTGCCCAGACATTTGCCAAGAAAGAGCTGGTGGTTAACGATAAATTAAAGGAACTGGCGCAAACCTTGCTAAAGTCTGCTAAAGACGATGCGAGTCGGTTTATACGCAGTCAGGCAGCGATCAAAAAGTACAAATAATCAACGGTTACCGGTGGCTTTTGTTCTAGTGATGGATTTTTACGACGTGAGTGACTATATTTGTTGTCAGAGTCGTTATAACCACTTGTAATGCAATGTTTTTTATTTTGCGAGCAAATAGTCGGCTTATATCGCATGTCTTTGCAGCATTTGGGGTGCGGGGTTGCGGGACGTCCTATTCGGCCAAGCGGTTTGAATGAGCAATGCCAAGGATTTGACACTCGGACTGATCAGGCCATGATATTGACAGTGCCCTGCAAAAAAATTGTGCCGACGCGCAAACAACAATAACTTAACTTACAGCGGTGGATACGATGACACTATTTGATGGTAAAACGATACTGATCACAGGCGGCACCGGCTCTTTTGGTAAACGCTTCGTTAGCTACCTGCTGAACAATGCCTCGCCCAAACGAGTGATTATTTATTCGCGCGACGAGCTCAAGCAGTTTGAAATGCAGCAGCAATATAATGCGCCGTGCATGCGTTACTTTATTGGTGACGTGCGCGACAACGAGCGCCTGAAAATTGCCATGAAAGATGTGGATTATGTGGTGCATGCTGCAGCCCTCAAACAGGTACCCGCGGCCGAATATAATCCTAATGAATGTATCAAGACGAATATTAACGGGGCGCAGAACGTCATTGATGCAGCGACCTTCAATGACGTCTCAAGAGTGATAGCATTGTCAACAGATAAAGCCGCTAACCCGGTTAATTTGTACGGTGCCACTAAACTGGCATCAGATAAATTGTTTGTTGCCGCGAATAATATCTCCGGTGCTAAGGGGCCTCGTTTTTCGGTGGTTCGCTATGGTAATGTGGTGGGCTCGAGAGGTTCAGTCGTACCATTTTTTCGAAAGTTGCTGGCTGAAGGTTGTGAGGAATTACCAGTTACGCACCCGGAGATGACCCGCTTTTGGATCACATTGGACGAAGGCGTGGAGTTCGTTGTTAAAAACTTTTCACGCATGCAGGGCGGTGAAATCTTTGTGCCTAAGATCCCGTCCATTCGCATTACCGATTTAGTCACAGCCATGAGTGGTAAACCCGACCATAAGGTGGTGGGTATCAGACCGGGTGAGAAATTACATGAGGTAATGGTGCCAGAAGAAATGGCGCATCACACTGTCGAGTTTGAAGATCATTATGTCATAGCCCCGGCAATTGTGTTTTTTGATAAAAATATTAATTACAAACTCAACCGCTTATCAGAGCAGGGTCAGCCGGTGAGCGATAAATTTGAATATCACTCCGGCACCAACCCGCATTTTTTGTCGATTGATGAGCTGCAGGTTCTGGACAAGAGTACCGTATGATCCCCTATGGCAAGCATACCCTGTTCCCCGATGATATCGACGCTGTTACCCAGGTGCTGGAGCAGGGTTTTTTAACCCAGGGCCAGCAGGTACCGGCATTTGAGCGAGCCTTGTGTGACTACACGGGAGCGGCCTTTGCGGTTGCCTGTAATAGCGGAACATCCGGATTACATATCGCGTGCCTGGCCGCCGGCGTAACCAGTGGCGATGTGGTGTGGACAGTGCCAAATTCCTTTGCGGCGTCCGCCAACTGTGGCCGTTACTGCGGCGCAGAGGTCGATTTTGTGGATATCGACCCGGTCACTCGTAATTTATGCACCGCTTCGCTGGTGGATAAGCTGCATCTTGCCGCCGCAGAAAACAAAATTCCTAAAGTGATTATCGTGGTTCATTTTGCCGGCAGTAGCTGCGATATGGCTGAAATTGCCGCCATTACCGAGCCATTTGGCATTACCCTGATAGAAGATGCTGCGCACGCCCTGGGGGCGAAAGACGCACAGGGGCATATTGTGGGCGCGGGTAAGTATTCAACTATGACGGTGTTAAGCTTTCATCCGGTTAAGTCTATCACCAGCGCCGAAGGCGGAGCGGTGCTCACCAATGATGATGAGCTGGCAGCCCTGTTACGGCGTTATGCCAGTCACGGTATTACCCGGGATCCAAGCATGCTGGGGGATGCTCACCAGGATGAACCCTGGTTTTATGCGCAGTTTGAATTGGGTTTTAATTACCGGTTAAGCGATGTGCATGCCGCGCTGGGGTTATCCCAGCTTAAACATCTCGATAATTTTGTGGCGCGCCGCTATGCGCTGGCGCAGGTATACCACGAAGCATTAGCTGACTTGCCCGTGATAAGACCGGTGCTTGACCCGAACAGCGCCTGGCATCTTTACATGATAGAACTTACCGAACACGACCGTAAACAGGTATTCAATGTGCTAAGGGAGAGGGGCGTTGGCGTGAATGTGCATTATATCCCCATTCATCTGCATCCTTATTATCAACAACTGGGTTTCAGGTCGGGGCAGTTTCCCAATGCTGAGCACTACTACAGTCGTGCACTTACTTTACCTTTATTTCCAGCTCTGTCTGCCGATAACCAAATGGAGGTTATTACGCAGTTAAGCGAGGTATTATCTTGAATATTGCAGTGATCCCGGCCCGTGGTGGCAGTAAGCGGATCAAAGGAAAAAATGTCCGCCCTTTTGCCGGTAAACCGCTGATTGCTTATTCTATCGAGGCGGCAAAACAGTCTGGCGTGTTCGATGATATTGTGGTGTCGACCGATTCGCCCGAAATTGCCCGGGTAGCCAAAGCCTGGGGAGCGACGATGATCATTGAGCGGCCAGATGCGTTGTCGGACGACCATACCGGCACCTCGCCGGTGGTTCGCCATGCCATAGAAGGGTATAGCGAAATCGTCGATAAACCGGATTTTGTGTGCTGCATCTATGCGACTGCCCCCTTCTTACAAGCTGATTTTCTGGCCGACGGGTTAGCTCGTTTGCAGGGAGCTCCGGCTATGCACTACGCCTTTTCGGTAACCACTTTCGACTTTCCCATTCAGCGCGCCATTCGGTTGGCAGGCGAGGGCGTTGAACCGGTGGATGCCGGTAATATGGGTATGCGCTCCCAGGATTTGGAAGAGTGCTACCATGATGCCGGTCAGTTTTACTGGGGGCACAGCAATGCCTGGTTAGCCCATCAGCCAATGTTTGCGCCGCACAGCATTCCGGTAGTACTGCCGCGCCATCTGGTGCAGGACATCGATACCATGGAAGACTGGACTCGCGCCGAACTGATGTACCTGGCCTATGTTAAAGGAGGCAGTGATGCACAGTAACGGGCCGGCCAGTAAAATAAAGATTGGTAACCGTGAAATTGGTCGTGATACTGCACCTTTTGTGATTGCGGAGCTAAGCGGTAATCACAGTCAGTCACTCGATACTGCGAGAGCCATGGTTAAAGCCGCCGCCGAGAGTGGTGCCCACGCAATCAAATTGCAGACCTATACGGCCGACAGCATGACCCTTGATGTCATGGAAGCTGGTTTTGTTATTGAAGAAACCGATAGCCTCTGGCATGGCGCCAGCCTGTATAGCTTGTATCAAAAAGCAGCCACTCCCTATGAGTGGCACAGTGAACTGTTCAACTATGCAAAATCCTTGGGAATGCTGGCCTTCAGTTCGCCCTTTGATGAGTCGGCGGTGGACTTCTTAGACGAACTGGACGTACCCTGCTTTAAAATCGCCTCCTTCGAATTAACTGACATTCCGCTTATCAAAAAGGCGGCCAGTAAAGGCAAGCCGCTGATCATGTCTACCGGGATGGCCAGTCTGAGTGAAATTGAGCTTGCGGTAGAGACCGCCAGAAACGCGGGTTGCGAAGAGATTATCCTGCTCAAATGCACCAGTACGTATCCGGCTGAGCCGATAAACACTAATCTCAATACCATCCCCCATTTGCGCGACGCCTTTGGCTGTGAAGTGGGCCTCAGTGACCACACCGGTGGTATTGGTGCCGCGGTTGCCAGTGTGGCACTGGGGGCTAGCGTAATCGAAAAACACTTTGTACTGGATCGCAACGGCGGTGGCGTAGATGCGGCATTTTCACTGGAGCCGCAGGAACTTGCTGCGCTGGTAACAGAAACAGAACGGGCCTGGCAGGCGCTGGGACAAGTGAAGTACGGCGGTACCGTGGCAGAAGATAAAGCCAAACAATATCGACGCTCTATTTATGTCAGTCAGGATATTCAGCCGGGCGAACCGCTTGGCCCGAACAATCTGAAAATAGTGCGCCCGGCCTTTGGTCTGGCGCCAAAGCACTGGGATTCTGTGTTGCATAAAAAAGCCAGTCGGTTTATCCGCAAAGGGACAGCCCTTAGCTGGGAGCATATCGGCGAATGAGTGCTGTGCTATTTTGTACCGGCGGTAGCCGCGAAACAGGCATTGGCCATGTGATGCGTTGTCAGGCGCTTGCCCAGGCAGCAGCTGAACAAGGGCTGGATAGTTTGTTTGTTGTGAATAAGCCTGCCCGCCAGTTTATTATTGAGCGCCACGACTGGACTGGCCGGTTGATTTTAGCCGCCGATAGCGAACAAGCCCTGGCCAGTCAGTTAACCGCACTGGCAGCAGAGCATGCGACGGTGGCCATTGTGCTTGATGGGTACGGGTTTAGCGAGTCGCTGCTGCGTGAGGTAAGTCAGGCCGATGCGCCGCTGGTGTTGCTTGATGACATTCGCCAACCGGGTTTTCAGTATGCTGACATTCTGTGTAACCCCGCCGGTGAAGCCTGGCGAGAGGAGTACACCCAGGCCAATCCGACCTCCATACTATGTTTGGGGACAAGATACCGTTTACTGAGAAGAGAGTTTTCCGTCACCCAACCGTTACCGATTAATCAGCGTTTTAGTCTGACTATCAATATGGGCGGCAGCGATCCTTGCGGATTCACCTTACCGGTGCTCGAAGCGCTTACCGCAGCGTTGCCGGACGCGCCGTTCAGAGTAGTCACCGGCCCGGGCATGGCGGCGGACGCGCTTGATGCTTTAACCCGCTTTATCAGCGAGAGTGACGGCGCGATTCAGCATGTACACAATTGTCAGGATATGGCCGATCTATGGATTAATGCCCGTCTTGCCGTGGTTGCCGCAGGCGGAAGTCAGTTTGAACTGGCGGCCTGTTTAACGCCTTCGGTGTTACTGACGGTAGCTGCAAATCAGCGCCAGGCCAGCCATGAAGCGGCCGGGCAGGGCTGGTGTGAAGTCATGAATGCTGAAGAGAGTCTTGATTTGGCCGCTCTGACCGCCAGTGTCAAAGCACTCTGGCAGGATGAAACTCGCCTTGAAGCTATGTCCAGGGTAGCTTCTGATGTCGCTGTCACCGATGGCGCCTGGCAGTTGCTGGCCGCTATTGCCGATTGGCGCAACGATCTGGCGGGATAATATGTTAAGTAACAAGCCGGTTAACCATTTTTCGCTCAGTGCCTATCAGGTAGAGCTGCTGCCGATGACACAAGCCCATCAGGGCCTGCTACGCAGCTGGCGTAACCAGGATGAAATTCGCCGTCAGATGTTGTCAGACGAACCGATCAGTGAAGAACAACAACAGGCGTGGTTCAAAAAAACGCAGCTCGACCCAAAACAATTGCACTGGGTAATTAAATTTCGTGATCAGTTCATTGGCGCGACCAACGTTAAATCGCTGGAAAATGGTAATACCGTGGAACAGACCAGTTTGCTTGAACCCGGCTTGTACATTGGTGAGCGGCGCTATCAGGGGAATATCATTGCCTTTGCCCCAACCCTGGCCATGTACGATTTTTGTTTCGACCAACTTGGCACCAAACGATTCCGGGCGGTAGTTAAACGCAGTAATCAAAATGCTTTGAGTTACAATCAAAAGCTCGGTTATGCCATTGTCGACGATGAAGAGCTGATGGTGCTCGAACTGGATGTGGAAAGTTATCGTCAGGCCACGGCGCCGATCAAACAATTTTTATCACGCACTCGCAACGCGAAATAAGGAACGAGACACACGTGGATACGCAGCAAAAATTACAACAAGCCTTTAGTGATGCACTGGGGATCCCGCCGGAAAAAGTCATCGACGGGCTCACTTACAATACCATTCCTGAGTGGGACTCAACGGCTCACATGGTATTAATCGCAGAGTTAGAAAATGTGTTTGATGTGATGCTGGATACCGACGACATCATTGATATGAGCTCGGTGGCCCAGGCCAAACTCATTTTACAAAAATACGATGTCAGCTTCGCTTAATACTGTTTTACAAAGTGCGTCGGTACTTATTACCGGGGCGAGCGGAGGCATCGGCCAGGCGATTGTAGCCGCCTGCATAGAGCGCGGTGCCACCGTGTTTGCTGGCGGACGCAACGAAGAAGCTCTCGGCGCCATGCAGGAGACTTTTGGCAAAGCATTGCGGCCGCTGGTGTATGATGTGACCGATGAGCATGCGGTGAAAGACACTTTCCGGCAATTGCAGCGCCAGGTTTCAGATGGACTGGCCCCGCCGTTATTCGGCCTGGTAAACAATGCCGGCGTGATGCTGGAGTCGCCGTTATCGGTAACCAGCATGGACAAACTCAAACAGCAACTCAATATTAACTTTCTCGCCCCTTATCAGCATATGCAACTGGCCAGCCGGCTAATGAGCCGCCTGCGCCGTGGCAGTATAGTGAATATTGTGTCGCAGGTCAGTGAGCAGGGCAGTAAAGGCATGAGCGCTTATGCAGCCAGTAAGGCAGCTCTGACCGGCGCCACTAAATCTCTGGCGAAAGAACTTGCTCCGGTGGGAATTCGGGTGAATGCGGTAGCCCCCGGATTTATCGATACTCCGCTTACCGAACACTACGAGAATGAAGCCAGACAAAAAGTGCTGCAGCGAACGGTACTGCAACGTGCCGGTACGGCCAGGGAAGTGGCTGATGCCGTACTTTATTTACTCTCCGAGCAGGCCGGTTATACCACCGGGCACGTGTTACCTGTTGATGGACACTTTTGTCCATGAGCCATGCAGAGCTAATGATCCCGTTTATAGAAGCCCATCGTTACTCAGAGCGAGTGGCTCTGATGGATGATACCGACAGCCTCACTTACCGCCAGCTAAGTGAGGCTGTAGAACGTCGAGCGCAAAACTGGCAACAGATAGTTGCCCTTCATCGCCCGGTGGTGATGATGCTCATTGATAACAGTATCACCAGTGTGGTGGATTACTTAACTGCACTGAGTCTGGATTATGTGGTGCTGTTACTAAATCGCGAGTGTACGCTTGCCACCCGTGAACAATATGCACAGGCATTAACACCCAATGCGGTAATTGGTGATGGCACCGTCACGTTTCTGCATAATGATCCACCGTCCACGGATGCCCGGTTAAGCCTGTTATTATCTACCTCCGGTAGCACCGGCGCCGGCAAATGCGTGGCGCTGTCGCAACGTAACCTGACGGCGAATTGTGACGCCATTTTAGCGTATCTGCCCATTGTGGCAGAGGATATTACGCTGGCTACCTTGCCGCTAAGTTATTCTTACGGACTGTCGGTATTGCACACCCATCTTAAAGCAGGCGCAACCATCTGTTTTACCCGCCACAGCGTGTTTGATAAGGCGTTCTGGGAGGTGATAAAAAACCGTCCGGTAACGTCGCTGGCGGGCGTTCCGTCTTTTTACGAAATGCTGCTTCGACTGCGCTTTACCCGTATGACATTACCGGCCCTACGCTATTTTACGCAGGCTGGCGGAAAACTGGCCGAGGCCCATGTGACCAGCCTGGCCGAATACGCCAAACAAACCGATAAAGCATTTTTTGTGATGTATGGCCAAACCGAGGCTACGGCCCGGATGGCCTACCTGGCGCCTCACAAAGTATTACAAAAGCCGGGCGCGATGGGGCAGGCGATAGCCGGAGGCGAATTTAAACTGACTGGCGAAAACCCGCCGGATGGGGAGGGCGAGCTTTGCTATCGCGGTGATAATGTTATGCTGGGCTACGTTGAAAAGGCGGCCGATTTAGCCGCGTTTACACCACCAGAATGGCTGGCCACCGGCGATCTGGCGGTGTGTGATGCCGACGGGGATTACACGATTACCGGCCGCACTAAGCGAATGATCAAAATTGCTGGTGAACGGGTTAATCTGGATGTTGTGGAACAGGCTTTTCTTAGCATACTTGCCGGGCAAAACCTGACTCTGGCGGCTTGCGTGATTGGTGAAGATGACAAGCTTATCGCTGTGTATAGCGGCGAGCTGTCTGGCGAACAAAACGCGCAACTTACCGACCAGCTGGTAAAAACGCTGGCTATTCCAAAACGCAATATCCGTTTGCTAGCGAATGTCACAATTGCGCTGCTGGACAACGGCAAAATAGATTATGCCAGTCTGGCCCGACAGCAGAAAGGGGTGGCCTGACGTGTTTAGCTATCCGCCCGACTTATTTGATTTACCGGTTTATGGCCTGGCCAGTGCCCAGAAGCAAGCCATGCTGGATGAACTGCTACAGAGCTTAAGTGCCCATCATTATGCGCATTGTCAGGCTTACCGGCAGTTGGTTGACTGTAACCCGTTTGATTTCAGCAGTGCCCCAAGCCCGGGGCAACTGCCCGTAGCCACGCGTTTATTTAAAGATCTTGAACTGGCCAGTATTGAACAAACCGAGGTGTTCAGACAAATGCGTTCGTCAGGTACCAGCGGACAGGCCTCAAAGATTACCCTGGATGGACCCTCGGCCAAGCGCCAGAGTCAGGTGCTGGTGAAGATTCTGCAAAGCTGGTTAGGGAAACAGCGCCGCCCCATGCTGTTAATCGATGCCCCTTCTACGGTAAAAAAAGCCGGCGCTATGACCGCCAGAGCCGCAGGGCTGCAAGGCTTATCTTTTTTTGGTCGCCACCATTGCTACGCGCTGGATGATGAAATGCAACTGGACGTGGATAAAGTTCAGGCGTTTTTTACCGAGCACGGTGAGCAACCGGTGCTGATATTTGGCTTTACGTTTATTGTCTGGCAGCAGTTTATTCAGGCGATGATAAGTCAGGGTCTTACTGTTAATTTAACCAATGCCATCCTCATCCACGGCGGTGGCTGGAAGAAAATGCAGGAGCAGGCGGTTACCGACGAGCAGTTTAAAGCGACTATCCGCCAAACCCTGGGCAACGTCAGTGTGCATGATTATTACGGCATGGTAGAGCAAACCGGCACGATATACATGCAATGTAAGCATGGTTACTTACACACTCCAGTTTGGTCAGACGTACTCATTCGCGACCCTGCGGATTTAAGTGTGGTGGAAAACGGCGAAACGGGATTAATTCAGGTGAACTCGGTGTTACCAACCAGTTACCCGGGCCATTGCATATTGACCGAAGACCTCGGCACCATTATTGGCGAAGATGATTGCGCCTGTGGCCGGTTGGGGAAATATTTTAAGGTGCACGGCCGGGTGCCTAAAGCACAAGTGAAGGGATGCAGTGATACCTTTGTTTAATGATAACTCACCACTTACGTGGCACATAGTGGCTGATAACCTTGAGCACAACAGTGTTCAGTCACTTGCTGCAATTCGCGCATCGGTGGCTGGATTTTCGGCGTTTTTGCTAAAACAGAATACCGTGCGGGAATATCCGGAAATTATTGCCCTGGCGTTTTGGTTTCGTCAGGCGCACCTGGCGCAAATTAGCGCAGCCATACCGACTGAGATTAAAAACAAAAAGGTTCATCGGGTGTTTCATATCGCCCCGGCTAATGTCGACACCGTATTTATGTATTCGGTGCTGCTTTCCGTACTCTGCGCTAATCAGAACATCGTGAGAGTCAGCCAGCGCAGCGGTGAGGTGACCTGGCTGTTAATTTCACTGCTGAAGGAATACCTGAAGCTCCCGGAGGGACAGGCCGTGGCTAGCCAGGTCGCTGTGGTTGAATATGATGCCCGGTATGAACAGGTGACTGAGCAACTGAGCAACTGGTGTGACTTAAGGGTTATCTGGGGCGGCGATGAAGCCATCAAAGCCGTGTCGGCAATCGCGCAGCAAACCGCGCAGGTTTGCTTTCCTGATCGCTTTTCGGTCGCACTTATACAACTAGACAAAAACAGTGACATTAATGCGCTGGCCAGGCAGTTTTTAACCGATTTACTGCCATTTACGCAACAGGCCTGTTCGTCACCAAAAGCCATTTACTGGCTTAATACAGCGCCTGACTATCAGCGCTTGTTCTGGACGGCCGTTGAACAACACATTGTGCAACTGGACCATCAGTTTGAAACCAGCCATAAGGTAAATCAGCATATTTTGCTGCAGAAGCTCGCAGCAGGTTGGGGCATAAAGTTGACTCAGGAAGCTGGCAGCAAAATTGCTTCGTTCGCGAAGATATGTAATGTCGGCCCCATTGCCCGCTGTAAAGTCAAATCATTGACTGCTGCTATGCTTGATGCCCATACCGGCAACGGCATGGTGCTCGAATGCGATATTACGTCTGCTGACGACATGGCTTTTTCGCCTAAGCTGCAAACTATCTCTTATGCTATTGCCAGAGATCTGGAACTACCGCAGGTACAATACAAGCGGGCAGTGCCTGTGGGCAAGGCGCTAGAGTTTGCACCGGTATGGGATGGCATCGATTTGATTCAGGCGTTTAGTTAATAGGGTTGAAACAACAAGAGGTTATTGGATGTTAAAGGATATCCGTATTCATCTGGCGGCAGAGGAAACAGAGCAAGAACGTCTTGAGCAGGCGCTCTCCAGGCATATTGTGGCCAACCATCGTCGCAGTATCATGGCATTTGCTCGTCATATACCCTCACTACTACCCGACGTACAAAATGTCGCAACAGAGAATATCGCTATCTTCGCTAATAAAAGCGGGGAATACAATATAGTGGACTATGGGACAGGTCGAACAGTGTATGGTTTGAATCCTCGGGATGAGATCCAACAGCAGTACCAGATGGTTCAGCTGCATGCGCCTTATATAGCACTTAATAACCAGTTAGAGAGCAACAATGACGAAGATCTCGAAAGGTTGAGAACAATCTCAGAGGTCACTGATTTACCTGGCTATAAAAAGCAAATGGATTATTCTCCATTACCTGAAAACATCAATGTGATGGTCGTGATGGGGCTGGGGCTCGGTTACCACATTGAGCAATTGGTAGCACATCATAATATCCGACATTTGATCATCTATGAACCTGAACGACAATATTTCCAGTGTTCGGTTCTTGCTCTTGACTGGCAACGCTTGTTGCAGCGCATGGAAGACAAAGGAACGGCGGTTTTTTTACTGCTTGAGAAAGATGGTCGCGATTTAATTGAGAATATTGCTGAATTGTCCCAAAATATTGATGTTGAAGGATTTTATTTTTATAAGCATTATAATCACGCAATTTTTGACCGACTGGATTGCGGTTTAAAGTATAAGTCCTGGCCTCAGTTGTTGAACGAAGGATTTAATTTAACTCAAAATGAAGATCCAAACCTTTTTCTACCTGTCTGGTCAGAAAGTATTGAGTTGAGTAAAATACGCTCGGTCAATAAAAACGACCCGCTGTTCACCCGCAATTTATCCGCATTTAAAAAATATTTTCCGGATATCTATCAGGAGTTTGCCGATTATTGCCCGACTGCTTGGCTGCCAATAAAAGATCACAATGATGAAACAAATCTTATTCTGAAAAGCTCCTTAACGGCCTTTGGTGGGCAGGCGCCCAGGCAGAATGCTGGCAAAAGCTTTGAACATTTCAAAAAGTATCCGCAAAAAGATGGGTTGGTGCTCGGTTATACAGGCACTAAACTCAAACGTTACAAGCATTATCAGTTCGTGGAGAAAACGGAGTTATTGTTAAATGATATTGCAGAAGAGGCGGGACAACTACCTGACAAGGTGAAGTCTCTGATCATGTTTGGCGTAGGGCTGGGCTATCAGGTTGAGGCGCTATTCAAACAACGCGACGTTGAAAAGTTATTCCTCTGTGAGCCTAACCGGGATTTCTTTTATGCTTCGTTACATGCCATTGACTGGCATACCATTTTGACCGAGGCAGATAAGAATGACTGCCGAATTTACATTAATATCGGCGATGATGGCTCGCATTTATTCCGAGACCTGCTGGCTCAGTTTTACTCAATAGGGCCCTACATTCTGGCCAGTACTTATTTTTATCAGGCCTACTATAACGCCCATTTAGTGCGGGCTCTGGCGCAGCTCAGAGAGCAGTTACAAATTGTCATTTCCATGGGGGAGTATTTTGATCATGCGCTGTACGGTATCTCTCATACCAAAGAAACGATAAAGCGCGGTTATCCGTTGTTAGAAGCTAAGCCGAATAAAAAGCTAAGTCAGAAGCAAAAGGAAACTCCCGTCTTCCTGGTGGGTAATGGACCGTCCCTGGATGATTGTATTACGACCATTAAAGAATGGCAGGGAAAAGCTATAGTAGTGTCCTGTGGGACGGCACTCATGCCTTTATACAAGAATGATATCATTCCGGATTTCCACGCCGAAATTGAACAAAATCGCTCCACCTTCGACTGGGTAAGCCGAATTGAAGATTTTGATTTCTTAAAGCAGATTAGTCTGATTAGTTGCAATGGGATCCATCCGGACACCTGTAATTTGTTCAAAGATGTTTTTATTGCTTTTAAATCTGGCGAGTCCTCAACAGTTTCTGCGCTGAATCTTATTGGTCGTGATGCCTATGAAGAGTTGGATTATGCTTTCCCTACAGTGTCTAACTTCGCACTTAATTTGTTTACAAAAATGGGGTTTAACCAGATTTATCTATTTGGTGTTGATTTGGGTTTTGCTGACCGCAAAAAGCATCATTCCATTCAGTCCGGTTATTATGAAATTGATGGCGAGGAAATGTACGATTATAGTGAAAATAACAACACATCAATTGTCGTACAGGGTAATTTTGAGAGTACAGTATTTACCAAGCATGAATTTAAAGTATCCAAAGATATTCTCGAACAAACCTTAGCGAATCAGCCCGTCGATTGCTTTAATTGCAGTAATGGCGCAAAAATTAAAGATACATCGCCACTCAAAGCCGACGATGTGTTATTGGTCAACACAGAAGAAGATGCATTAGCTGTCGTTGCTTCGATAAAACACAAGGTATTTAAACCTGTCTCCAGTGGCACGAAGTTCGCCTCGCAATTTGCTGGCAAATACCGGCAGGATATTCTGTTGGCAGAGCTCGATCATTTAATTGCGCTGGTCCGTGAACCATTAACCTCTGCAGAAAGTGTTAATAAGCTGATTGAAAAGCAAAAAAACATTATTTTTGAGTCCTATAAACATGGTGGTTCCCTGTTGTTTTACCTCCTTTACGGCAGCATGAATTACTGCAACGTACTCTTGAGCAAATGTGAATACATCAAAAATCAACAGACTTTGCTGAGCTATGCTGAAACGTTATTGGAGTACTGGGCGGCATTTTTGTCTGACGTAAAAGAATCGGCATTACACTTAAATGTAAACTTCGACGTTTCTGAGTCGTTTGGGAATATAAGACAAGTCGCTCATTTACAGCGGTTCAGCGAACATACGCTCTATCTGACAAATATTCATCAGCCAGACATGTTTACTCAGTTCAATGAACGATTTTTCCGTAACGGTGTTATCGACATCAGACCTTTCACCCCGAACTGTTTACAGGAAGTGGATCTTACTGCTTATAACGGTGTTGCATTTGCCTTCTGGGTCGATAACCAGCAACAAGTTGAGCAAATCATTGACGTGTTAAATGCCAGTTCGTTATCCCGAAGCAATGTACTGTGGTTCAGCGAAAATATGTCTCAACTGGAATTTAATGCATTACGGTTGTCCAGCAGTATTGTGGTGCATCCTGATTTTGTTTATGGACGCGAGGGTTTGCAGCAGATTGTTGAGGGAAAAGCTGCCTACTGGGTAGAGGAAAGAATGCCGTATCTGGCTTTAAAGCATAATTTCTGTGCAGACTACCCAAGCGTTGTGGTGCCGAAAGTAAAAGTGAAAGACAATGAGCATTATGAAAAGGTTATGACAGATTTCTACAACAAGGTCTTAACCAGCACGCAAAAATACGCCAGTTTTGTTGATTTCGGTGAATACCTTGTTTTTGCCGATTATGCTGATTTGGCGTCAAATTTGATAGACTTAGCCGGTAACCGGGGAGGGCTTTTTGCTAAGTCCTGTTTAACCATTGATACCTTGCTGGATGAGAAAATCGACGACGATATACAGCAGTCCATTTACCTGACATACGATGCTGGTAAAGCTGGTGGAAGCTATCGTCAACCCTGAATCAGGGAGTACAGGGAAATCCCGGACCTGACAGGCTGTATTAACTTTAATGAGACTCAACGCCGTCAATGGTTTGGGCAGTAGCGATTGACAACAATAGCGCTACTATTGTCCAGATAAAAAGGCCTGACAGGCTGGTGGAGCCCGAGTCAGGCCCAGTGTCGCTTGAGTTTTCTGCGCTCTGGCCGATAACTTTAACAGGTACGCTGGATCTGATTGGGCAGGCTGTTGAGGGGTTGCCAAATTGGATATTCAAATTTTAAAGCAGTTGTCGCGGAGAATCGTAGTTTGCTTCCACTAACGGGGATATTCGGCATTAGCGTCGGGTTTATTTTGTACTTCATTTTATCGAGTAGCTTACTGGTGCTCAATAAAAAGGTCCGTGCCCGTCGCGGGGCATTATCCAAAGTGCTCAATTTCAATGATATCCAGATATTAATGCTGGCATCGCTGGTCGTTAGTGCAGCACTAATAACAATGCCCTGGTTAATCGCCAGAGTAGCCATTGCTATGGCCTTTTTTGTCTACGGGGTTTTAGTCTGGCTGGACGCACTGCTATTTGTGCAGTACCGCATTGAGATTAATCGTCAAACGCTGGCCTGGTTTTTTACCGGCAGCAAAGGCATAGCTAAGGGCCTTCCTCACTTACTTTCATTGCTCAGGCAAGTGCCATGGGTCGTGTTGATCCCAGTCTTATGGGGGGGGACACAAGCGCTGGTTTTATATTGCCTGGCGTTGCCACAAAGTGCCTTTTCAGCAGCGGCGGAAATCACCATTGTAACAATGACTGGTTTGATCATCGGCACAACATTACTGCTGCGCATCTGGCATGCGATATTAAAGCCGAACGCTCCGTTCTTTTCTGCGCCAAGCTTGCTGGCCAACATTGTTCTGGACGACAGCTTCACGGGCAATGAAAAGTTAGTGCTCGATAGCAGCCACCAGCCCTTTGTTCGGCCAGCCAGTGAAGGAGGGCAACCCAGTCACCTGCTAGGCACTTGTCAGGGCGCTAATATCATTCTGATTACCCTTGAATCATTGGGAAATTATCTGGAGGAGAATGAAAAAGAGGGGATTCGGTCGCGGTTAAGAGCACGGTTTAAAGCAAACAGCTGGCAGGGACAGAAGCATTTTTGTTTGTGCCCGAATACCACAGTATCGACCAATCAGATGTATACCGGGGCTTATTCCAATAACCCGTATAACAAAGAGGACAGCCTTTACCCAGGGGTGGAACCTCAGCATATCAAACATCTTAAAAAGCATGGTTATACCACGATGTTTTTGGATAGCGCTGATATTGGTTTATATGATTATCATAAACTTCTTAAACGGATAGATTTTGATCATGTGTGGGGCACTAATGACATGCATGGCAACGGGCTAAAAGCGGATTATCGGTTATGGAATATGGTCGACCCTGTTGCTGACGCAGCCCGGCATGGGCCGTTCTTCTTACACATTATTAATGACCAGTCTCATATGCCTTACGAAACGGTTGATAAAACACGGTTTAATCGCCATCAGGGGCAGGACGCAAAATCGCAATACATGAACGCTGTGGAAGAAGCCGATTATATTATCGATGAATTCCTGAACCGTCTGGCTGTCAAAGTGGATCTGTCCAATACATTGCTCGTGTTTACCGGTGACCACGGCGAATCTTTCGGTGAATATGGTTACAGTTTCCACAGTAACTCCATCATACAGCCACAAATGCAAGTGCCGTTTTTCCTGACTCACCCGGGATTGGAATCCAGAGTCATTGACCATTCTTGTCACTTTGACCTGTTCCCGACTTTCTTCGATCTGCTCGGTATTCCTGCAACTTATCCGCATTTAGGCCAAACATTAGCGGATGATACAAGACCTTTCGCGTATCTGTTTCATTCCGCCACATTGAAAGGGAATACGCCGGCAAATTTTGGCTTTATATTCAATGACGAATTATATTGGGTGGATCGGCTGTTTAATCAGGTTAAACGAGTGCAGGGTGGGCATTGTTCACCGGTAACCGCCCGTGGTGAGCGGGAATATATTTGTGCTTTGTTACATCAGATGTTGAAACAAAGGGCTATCATGCAATGAACATCATGGCAGGCTATCAGAGCAATCAATTCCGGTGCCAAAAGATGAGTAACTCATGAAACAGATACAACCGCTGAATATCGTCTTTTGCATAGATGACAACTTTGCTGTTCATCTGGCCGCTTTAATTCAGAGTATCGTTGCCAATTCTGGTTCTTCAACGCGATTTCACTTTCATGTCTGTTCAGCGGCGTTGTCGGAACAAAATCAATACAAGCTTGCTCAGGCGGCGGGCGGGGTGAATACCCTCCAGTTTTATCAAATTGATAGTGGCAGATTCGAGCACACGCCGGTCAGCCAGTTTTTTGCTAACCGGATGTCGGTCGTGACTTATTTCAGAGTGTTGGTGCCGGAACTACTGCGTTCAGTGACTGGGCTGGCACTCTTTATGGATGCAGACATGATAGTAAATGCCGACATTACGGATTTATTTTTAGTCGATTTAAACGGCGCAATTGCCGGCGTGGTAGAAGACTCTTCGATTATTAAAACTGATTACTGGCAAGAGCTGGGCCTGGCACAAAACCGTTATTTTAATGCCGGACTCATGCTCATTGATCTGACTGCATGGCGAGAAAATGGCGTGACCAGTGCCGCGATGGAGATGATAGATTCGGGCAGAGCCTATAAGTTTAACGATCAGGATATTTTAAACTGGGTATTGAAGGATCAGATTGTATTGATGGACGTTGGCTGGAATGTGCAGCAAGCCAGTCTGGACGCACTGAACTCTCCTGAAGAGGCTAAAGTTATTCATTACAACGGTGCAGAAAAACCCTGGCAATATGCTTGTGTTCATCCTTTTAGCCAGCTTTACCAACATTTTAAAGCACAAACATTATATGCCGATACGCCACGTAGTCATTTTATTGATAAGCATGACAGCCGCATAATTGACGCAATAAAGCGGTCACAAATCACCGAGGCCTATATCTACGGGGCCGGTCAAAAGGGGCGCAGAATTGTGTGCTTTTTGCAGAGTAAGTATCCGCGGTTAACGATTTGCGGTTTGATCGATCGGGCACCCAAAATGGACAAGTTTAATGGGATTCCGGTGATGACAGCCATACCTGCGCTTAATGGAGCGCATATTGTGGTCGCGTCGTCAGCCTATGCTGAAGAAATTGTCACGCAGCTTAAACAAAAACGGGTGCCGGCCGATAGAATTATTGCCGTTGTTGATGAGTGATTCAGGAGCGTTATGTATGTCTAATTCGCCTGCCATATCAATTATTGTGCCTTGCTATAAGCACGCGCGTTTTTTACCCGCAAGGCTGGCGTCCATTGCGAAACAAACGTTTGAAGATTTTGAAATCATCTTACTCGACGACGCTAGCCCGGATAATAGTCAGGAAGTGTTACAAGCATTCGCCAATCAGGAAGCGCGGGTTTCGGTGACCGACTTCAATACGCAAAATGGCGGATGTGTCAACGACCAGTGGATTAAAGGTGTTAATTTAGCGAAAGGCGATTACGTTTGGATAGCAGAAAGTGATGATGTCTCAACGCCTGATTTTTTAGCAGTGATGTTACAACAATTTGCCATGTATCCACAGATAGGCATGGCCTATAGTGACTCCATGATTATCGATGAGTCCGGCAATTCGTTGCTACGCCATGACTACAGTTCGGATGATTATGCCAATCGTTGGCAGCAGGATTTTGTTGTTGATGGCGAAACCCTCATTAAAGATCATTTAGTGTTTAAAAATGTTATACCTAATGTCAGTGCCGTATTGTTCAGGAAGGACATACTGAAAGCCGCGTTGCACAAGCACAAAATGAAATACTGTGGTGACTGGATGTGTTATGTCAGAGTGTTGGCTAATTCAGCAATCGCTTACGTTAACAGACCTCTGAACTTGTTCCGCGCCCATATTCAGTCGACAAGATGGCATAATCAGGACAGCTATAAAGTCGCCTTAATGGAGAAAAAGGCCATATTAAAAGAAATAAAGCATCTGGCGATACCTGATAGCCTCGACAATATTGCCAGGTCCTACGCAAGAATGTTTAGAAACCGGCATAAATTCAAACGTATTGGCAAGCTTTACAATGTGCTGAATAAGCGTGTCGGCGCCAATGACCGGGTGGCATTGTACGGCTGTAATGATATTTGTGAGTATTTGTTGCTGGACTTTTCTCCGCAAATTCGGTTTTCAGTGATCTTTGATAATGCTAAAGACAAACAGGGGACTGAAAAAAATGGCGTTGCGGTGATGAAGCTGACTCAGGAATTGCTGCAGGATATTGATGTCGTGGTGGTCTGTTCATTCGCCTACATAGAGGAGATGTGTTCTTCCTTGCAAGCCCTTCGGTTCAGTGGTGATGTGATAACACTTTAATTCTTATTTTAGCACAGGGGGCTTTTAAGCCTTGCTATAGATAACGGCATTTTCTCGGAGTCGTCTTATGTCAGAAAATCAGTTGGTCCTGGTACTTGGGATGCATAGGTCCGGAACAAGCTTAGTGACCAGTCTTATCGAAGCTGCCGGTTTTTGCTGCGGAAAATATCCCATGAAACCCAGCAAAGACAATCCCAATGGCTATTGGGAAGACGAACTGATCGTTGAGATCAATAATAAATTACTATCTTCTTTAGGGCTTTACTGGTTTTCATTGGTTTGGTTAGACCTACCCAGGCTTAAACAAAGCCCGGTATATGAGGAGTTACTAGAGACAGCATCGAATTATCTGCAAACCTTGTTGACCGACAATAAAAAGGTGGTCATCAAAGATCCCAGAATGTGTATCTTACTACCGTTTTGGTTAGAGGTGGTGTCAGGCATTGATACCGAAATTAAAGTGGTGATGGTGAAAAGAAACTTTTTCTCAACCGCGAGATCTTTGGTCAAAAGAGATAACTTCGATTATGAATATGTGTCTCAGTTAATTTATTTGCACTGGGCATCTGTTGTACATTTTCTGCCCAGAACCATTGACAGGATACTTATTCAATACGAAGACGTCAGACAAAACGAATTCGATATTCGTCAGTCACTTATGTCATTCTTTGGCGTGAAAACTGCTGTTCAGAGTACATTGTTTCAACGTGATCTTGAGCATAATAACTTAACCTCAACCAACGACTGTGGTTTTTGCTGGCAGCAAAAAATGTTGTTGGATTTTCCTGATGCGGAGGTGGATGAAGCAAGAATCCGCTCACTGGATTCATTTTATCACGCCCTGAATGTTGCTTATTTTCAACCATTACACCGCGAATATGTGATTAATGAAATTAAACAGCTTGCCGATATGCATAGAGGTAAAAGAGTCATCTTATATGGAGCGAGTGAACTGGCCTCAGTACTGGTAGGGCAATTAGCTGATTCGATAGTTTTGGCCGTCGACTATGCCGCTACTCATTCCCAGGCCGTTAACCGATATGGGCTGGTGTTTACTTCGCCTGATACCATTTCCAAGGTAGCACATGATGCAATTATCGTTGGGGTTACCGGCAGGCAGGAGGAGATTACCAACAGTCTGTGTAGGTATTCCAGTCAACCCATTATTTTTGCTGAAGAGTTACTGTTACAAAATTGACCTGTGCAATCCCGCCTTAGCGACCATTAACCGGTACGCCAAGGTAACCCAGAGGAAATACAATGCCAAAATCCATAGAACAAACAATGGCAGCTTATCCCTATGATAAGGGTGGTATAACGCTTGAGGAAGCCAAGGCTCTGTCGGCTTACGCTGCCAGGGTTACGCTGGGTGTAATTGTTGAAATTGGTTCGTACAAAGGCAAGTCCGCGTTGGCTTTCGCTCATGGTGTTGAAACGGCGCACTCTGAGTCACCAACCCCTATTTATTGTATTGATCCGCACAAGGCATTTATTGGTGAGTTAGGTGGCGTTTTCGGTCCCAATGACAGAAAAGATTTTTTCCAGTTGATGTTGGAAAGTGGTGCTTATCAGAACGTCAGTTTAATTAACCTGGAATCTACCGTCCTGACCAAAGGGTGGGATAAACCTATTGGAATGCTGTTTATCGATGGCGACCACAGATATGGCTCCGTAAGAGAGGATTACCAAAGTTGGTATCCACATGTCATTGACGGAGGGATCATTGCCTTTGACGATAGCAAACAGTTGAGAGATCAGCATTTAGGTTCAGCCGAATTTGTTAAGGAACTCATTGCCGCAGGCGCTAAACCCATCGAAACGGTTGGCAAAATCACATTCTTCAGAAAGCCGTGTGCGAAACCTGCGCCAATCAGGACGACCAGTGTCAGAACACTGTTGGTGTATGCAGAGCGGAATACCGTTTGTGGAGGCTTATGCCGCTTTGAGCGCTTGGGACACAAATTACGCAGACGCGGGGTTGAAGTCAGCTTTTGCTTTGAAAATACCGATGGGCGCTGGCAGCCAGACGACTTTGAAATAGTCTCTCCGGATGACGCTAACAAAAGAACCTGGGGCGCAACAGTGATACCCGGTGCGGGCTTTTCAGAACACTTTATTGCCGCGCTTAAAAGCAAACAATCACCACAGTTTGGCATCCGCATTCAGGCTGTATTAAATGATCAATCCCGGCGGGATATGTTTATTGCAGTGAACCGGGCCTTCCAACCCGACTCCGTGATGTTTAATACCGCAGATTGGGATGACGGAAGTTACACGGACTTTCTGGCCAAAAAGTTCCAGATAATTGAAGGGGCAGTCGACTGTGGCCATTTTTATCCGGCTATTACGCCTAAATCACAGTCAGATTTTATTGTCGGTATCAGCGCCAAGTCGCTGGCCAGAATGCTACCGGTTATGCATCAGCTGGGTAGTAATAACGTTTTGTATGTACTAGGAAAAATTCCAGCCGCCGTGAAGAACAGCGACGACTTCCAGGCATTACATCAACGTAACGCCATTGTCGAGTTCGGCCTGATCACAGAACACGAGTTGCCAGCGTTTTATCACCAGTGTCATTGTGTGGTGCATGTCGAGGAGTTTGCTGGCTGGGCTAATACTGCCGCTGAAGCAATGGCTTGCGGCGTTCCTCTGGTATGCACTGCTGCAGGGACCCGGGCGTTTGCCAGGCATCAGGAAACCGCGCTTGTGTTGGATGAATTCTCAACGCAAGCATGTGTAAATGCGATTGAGACAGTGGCAAATCAGCCATCTGAGGCCTTGATTCGGGCGGCGGCAGGCCGGTTAGAAATTCAGCGGTTTAACTGGGATGTTTTCTGTGATGAGTTTATGTCATTGCTCTACGATGATGGTCGCGAGCACTACTTGCGGGTACCAGAACTTAATATGTTAGGCAAATGGCCGGTCAGCACTCGAACCGAAGTTCTGCCGATCCTGGCCACGCTGGTGGAAGGCGCCACCATATTAGATGCAGGTTGTGCTGAAGGGTATATCGCACACTTGTTGCTACAGGCGGATTGTCAACGATTAGATGGGATTGAGCTGGATGGTGGCCGAATTTTAACTGCCCGGGCGCTTAGTGCTGATGATGCCAGAGCCAGTTTTATTCACAGTAGCATTGCACCGTGGTCAGAATTTTTAAACCAGCACGAAGATGAATTGTTGGAGCAATATGATGTTGTGTTGTATCTGGCCGTTCATCAACACATTCCAGAGCCTGAGAGAATGGCAACCCTGCAAGGGTTATTAGATCGTGCGTCAAAGTGGTTTGTCTTGCGCGCGCCTGCCAGCCACTATCAACAAAGTGCGTTAGTCAATTTAATCAAAGAATCCGGCTTTAGTTTACACTCCGAGCACTTATCTGATAATCCAGGTGGTGCGGGGCCCATCAGACTCTATGCAAAGGATAACTGATAATGCCGAAAAGAATGGTTGTCTCTTTTCCTAAATCCGGCAGAAGCTGGCTGCGCTATGCCCTCGAATTGACCGACGAAGCAAGCGATATTGTATTTTGTCATGATGAATTCGAATATAACGACGGAGCTAAGCCAGCCCTGAACTTTGATATTGATGTTCGTTATAAAAGGTATGATCGCAGGTCAGACAAAATCGTTTATGTTGACCGTGATACACGGGATACCATTGTCAGCCTGTACAATCAGGTAACCGGACGATTTTCCGATTTTTTTAACTATACCGATGATATTTCGGCATTTATCAGAGATGACTACTTTGGTGTTGATAACCTCATTCGGTTTCAAAAAATATGGCGGATGCTCACACAGCAGAATCACTGGCTGATGATTCGCTACGAAGCAATGCATCACGACTTTGCCGCAGAGCTGAGCAAAGTCTGTGACTACTTTGGGATTAAGATCAGCGATGAGCGACTCACTCACATTGCTGAGATGGCTTCCTTCGACAACATGAAGCAACTGGAGCAGAGCGGTCATTCAAACCGACCCTGGCTGACGCCCAGAAACAGTTATGCAAAAGTCAGAAAAGGTAAAGTAGGCGGTTACGCAACTGAGCTGGCGCCGCCGGATATTGACTATATTGAAGAGCGAATGGCATTTTTCGGTCTCGAAAAAAACATTACTTAGCTCAATACCAAGGTATTAGTTTATATACGTAATGTGAATCCCTCAACTGTGTTTAGGAGTGGCGAATGTTTGTACAAATGCTACACTTAGCGCAGAGGTGAAAGGTATGATTAACTTTAATACAGATAAACCCATGTCGCTGCTTGAGCAAATCCAGCAACGCCAGGATAAACTGTCTGAGAAGCTGGCTTCCGGCAAGCAAGTCAACAGTGCTGCCGACGGCGCTGCCGCGCAGCAGATTATCGACAGGTTAACGTCTGAAGTTGAAGGCGGCCGTCAGGCCGTGAACAATGCTTACGATGGTATTTCGCTCGCGCAAGTTGCTGAGAGCGGATTAGAAGGTATTAACAACGATGTTAATCGTATCCGAGAGTTAACCCTGCAATCAGGTAGCGGTATTCTTAATGATGCCGATCGTCAGGCTATCCAGTCAGAAATATCACAATTGCAGCAGAATATTTCCCAGACCATTGAGCAAACAGAATTTGCTGGTAAACCCTTATTGTCATCCAGCGGATCCATTGATTTTCAGGTGGGCAGTCAGGCGGGTCAGCAGATTAGTGTGGGCACCCGTGATATTGGCAGCGAGTTATCAGACGTTCTGTCAGTAGACATAACTTCGCAGTCACTGGAGGATTCACTGGCTGCCGCTGATGCTGCTATCGAAACCGTAGGCGGTGCACGTGGCGACCTCGGCGCGGTACAAAATCAGTTTGCATCTACTGCGCGCAATCTTACCGAAACTAATGTGAATCAGGCGGCGGCACGTAGTCGGATTCAGGATACGGACTATGCCCAGGCCAGTTCTCAACAAGCTGCCAATGACGTGCAGAGTCAGGCGGCACTTACGGTTCAGGCGCAGGCCAATCAGCAGCAGGGGCAGGTACTGAGTTTGCTGAATAACTAAATCGAGCAATTTTAGAACAAAGGCAGGTTTACCTGCCTTTTTTATTGCCAATAATCCGCTTTTTTCATTGCGATTCACATTGTTACCGCTACAATTGCCAAAGCGCTCTATACCAAATTGCATGCTTATCTATGCAAATAGGTATTATCAACCCTTGGTTTCGGCCGCCAGGCTGTATTGCTGCCAAATCATTTGATATTTACCAACCGGGAAGGTGGAAATGTTGATGATAGTAAAAATTGTGTCCGATTTTTGACAGTCGCACACACAAAACCGTGGTTTGGTATAAACTAGTAAATATAACAATAGCGTTTGGGGACTGAATGAAGGATATATTGCTTGTTAGTGATAACAATGCATTAAAACAAAATCTGCACACGATCCTGACATTTTTAGGGGAGCCGTGTGTTTCACTTTCGGTGTCTGAAGCGCAATCGTTGCTCGAAAACAAATCACCCGTTGCGGTGATCATCGATGTAGAAACTGGCAACGATGCCTTGGCGTTAATCAAGAATTATCCTCAGCATCCGTTTGTAGCAATCAATATGGCCGACCAGCCAGGTCTTAGCGTAGGCAACTTGGTGGGGCATATCACGCTGCCGATCACTTACCCGGCACTGACGCAGGCGATTCACCGCTGTCAGGAATATATTCGTAGCCACCCCGTACGCAACGGCGCGGTACCCACCAAAACCCGATTATTCCGCAGCCTGGTGGGTAAAAGCGAGCAAATTCAGGGCGTTCGTCGCCTGGTAGAACAGGTCGCGCCCACTGAAGCCACGGTACTTATCCTGGGCGAGTCGGGAACCGGTAAAGAGGTCGTCGCGCGTAATGTACATTTCCTGTCAGAACGTAAAGACGGTCCGTTTATACCCGTAAACTGCGGCGCTATTCCCGGTGAGTTACTGGAAAGTGAGTTGTTTGGCCACGAAAAAGGCGCGTTTACCGGTGCTATCAGTGCCCGTAAAGGCCGTTTTGAACTGGCCGAAGGCGGCACATTGTTTCTCGATGAAATCGGCGATATGCCGCTGCAAATGCAGGTAAAGTTACTGCGCGTACTGCAGGAAAGAATGTTTGAAAGGGTCGGTGGTAACCGGCCAATACAGTGTGATGTGCGGATCATCGCCGCCACCCATCGCGATCTGGAAAAGATGATTGCCGATGATAAGTTCCGCGAAGATTTATATTACCGCCTGAACGTGTTCCCTATCGACAGTCCGGCCCTGCGTGAACGCCGTGAGGATATTCCGTTGCTGTTGCAGGAGTTGATCAGCCGCATTCAGGGAGACGGTGTCGACCCGGTGAAATTTACCGAGCGCGCTATCAGTTCTTTGATGGAGCATCCCTGGTCGGGCAATGTCCGCGAATTGTCTAATCTGGTGGAACGGCTGATGATCCTGTTTCCCGGTCAGATCGTGGATGTACAGGATCTGCCGCAAAAATATCAGTATGGTGATATGGAGCGATTCGAGCCGGATTACCCGGAAGAAGTGCTCGAGCGTGATGCCTTCAACGAACTCTTTGCCGAGTCGGCCGGGTATGATGACGATACACCAGAGCCTGAACCGGCTATCAACGGTTATTTACCTGATGAAGGGGTCAACCTTAAAGAGTACCTTTCGGAGCTGGAGATTAATCTTATCCAGCAAGCCCTCGATCAGCAGGAGTGGGTTGTTGCCCGGGCTGCCGATAAGCTGGGAATGCGCCGAACCACGCTGGTTGAAAAGATGCGCAAGTACAATATTCAGCGTGACTAACACGCCTGAGCAGAGAAAGAGTTAGCCAATCGGTTAGCTCTTTTTTTTGCAGGTAATCGCCGATAGCCGCACTTGTCATTATATTGACAGCGAAAACCCCGCCACAATTATCCTATCTCATTGAAAAGTAGAGCCTAAATTCTGGCACGACTAATGCAAAATCCTTAGCAGTCCAACAAGTGTCTGCAAATTGACGAGGAATGTATGGCATTAAATAGTCGTGTTGCCAATACCGTAGAAGAAGTATCGATAAAGCCGGGGAAAAGCCAGCAGGCAGTGGCCGATTTATCGCTGGTACGCGAAACTGCTCAAACACAGCAGCAGGAACTCGACTCCTTAAGACAACAGGCATCCCGCCTTAACCACCTGTTACAGGTTATGCCTGCCGGGGTTATCGTGCTGGATGGCAAAGGGTATGTCCGGCAAGCCAATGAGCAGGCCTCTCTGTTACTCGGCGAACCGCTTGAAGGTGAGCTGTGGCGAACCATTATTGCCCGCTCTTTTAAACCCCGCGCTGACGATGGTCACGAAGTGTCGTTGTTCGACGGGCGCCGGGTTAAACTGTCTATTACGCCATTGGTGAATGAGCCCGGGCAACTTATCGTACTTACTGACCTCACGGAAACCCGCCAGTTACAGGCACGTTTGAGTCATCTGCAGCGCTTGTCCTCGTTAGGCAAAATGGTTGCCTCACTGGCCCACCAAATACGCACGCCGCTGTCGGCGGCAATGCTGTATGCGGCCAATCTGACCCGTAAAAACCTGCAGCCAGAAGCCGGTGTTCAGTTTGCCCATAAACTGCAGGACAGACTCAAGGAACTGGAAAGCCAGGTCAATGATATGTTGTTATTCGCAAAAAGCGGTGAGCAACAGGTCGTCAATGATATCTCAGTGCAAGAGCTCTACGAGGCCATTGCGCCTACAGCACAAACCATTACCCAGGGCCAGGAGCAGGTTGTTATCTTTAAGGGCCAACAAATCGATGCCTCGATCACCGGTAATCTCACCGCTTTGCAGGGCGCTTTACTTAACCTGATCCAGAATGCCAGTCAGATCAGCGGCAAGGGCAGCGACATTACCGTGCAGTTCAGCGAGCTAAACCGCTGGTTGTGTATCACCATCAGCGACCAGGGACCAGGCATTTCTGACGCCCTGAAAGACAAAATTTTCGAACCCTTTTATACCACTAAAACCCACGGCACCGGTCTTGGCCTGGCCGTAGTGCAGTCGGTGGTCAAAGCACATCAGGGCCGCATTAATGTGGAAAACCTGGCCGATGCAGGCGCCTGTTTTTCTATTATGTTACCCCGCGCATTTGCCAGTGACATGGTAACTGCCGATACTCAACCAGAGGAATAACCCATGCCAAAAACAACTGTATTGATCGTCGAGGATGATGCAGGCCTGCGCGAGGCGCTGGTAGATACGCTGTTACTGGCTGATTATCAGGTGGCTGCCGCCGATTCAGCAGAGCAGGCGATTATGCTGCTCAGTAAACAGCCGGTGGATATCGTGGTAAGTGATATTCAGATGGGCGAAATGAATGGCCTGGCGCTGTTAAAAGCAATTAAAAGCAAAGATGCCAATTTACCGGTGCTGCTGATGACAGCTTATGCCACGGTGGATGACGCAGTAAGTGCCATGCGCGACGGCGCGACCGATTATTTGTCTAAACCTTTCGCTCCTGAAGTTTTACTCAATCTGGTTGGCCGCTATGCACCAGCCCAGAAAGTCGAGTCCCGCCAACCCATTGTTGGCGATAGCAGCAGCCTTGAACTGCTCCAGCTGGCGCGCAAGGTGGCGCGCTCAGAGGCCACCGTGATGGTGTTGGGGCCAAGTGGTTCGGGTAAAGAAGTGTTATCCCGCTATATCCACGACAACTCGCAGCGCAGTCAGTCACCTTTTGTCGCCATTAACTGTGCGGCCATCCCCGAAAATATGCTGGAAGCCACCTTGTTTGGTTATGAAAAAGGGGCCTTTACCGGCGCAGTGCAGGCCTGTCCGGGTAAATTTGAACAAGCCCAGGGAGGCACTTTACTGCTTGATGAAATCACCGAAATGGACCTGGCGCTACAAGCGAAATTATTACGGGTGTTACAGGAAAAAGAAGTGGAGCGCCTCGGCGCGCGCAAAACCATTGAACTGGATGTGCGGGTCATCGCCACCAGTAACCGCGATCTGAAAGAAGCCGTAGCCAGAGGTGAGTTCCGTGAAGATTTATATTATCGCTTAAATGTGTTTCCAATTACCTGGCTGCCATTAGCACAACGGCCAGGGGATATTATTCCACTTGCCGAACACCTGATAAACCGGCATGCGGCCCAGCAGGGGTTAGGACAGTTTAAACTGAGCGCGTCAGCACGCTCTAAACTGTTGCAGCACAGCTGGCCCGGCAATGTCCGTGAACTGGAAAATGTTTGCCAGCGGGCGCTGATCCTATGTGAATCCGAGATGATTGACGCCAGCGACCTGATGATCGAACCAACGAGCGGGCAGTCTTTTATGCCTGTCAGTGAAGCAGACTATGAAGAAGATGACAGTCGCCTGGGCTCAGAGCTGCGTCATCAGGAGCACCAGATCATTCTGGATACCCTGGCGTCCTGCAAGGGTAAACGCAAGGATGTGGCCGAAAAGCTTGGCATTAGCCCGCGCACACTGCGTTATAAGCTGGCGCGTATGCGCGAACAGGGAATCGAAGTGCCGGCCTGATGTCATCATTATCTCAACCTACCGCAGGGCGCTTATTTTAGCGCCCTGTTGCTATTCTTCTCCGATTGCCGTCATAAATTTGGCATAAATACGTAAGTTTCTGATATTAAATGATAATAAAAGTTGGTCTGGTCCTTGCTGTAGATCTCTGTAAGTACTATTAAAGCCATAAATCCGGCACCACCGGACAGGCAATCAACACACATCAGGAGCCGTTATGGACGTTAAAGCCAACAGTTTGTATCAGGAAATGCAGGCTATGATCGCGCAGACTCGTCTGGACGTTAATCCACAGCAAAATCTTGATATTAATACGGAGTTAAATACTTCGAAAAGCGATTTTGCCGCGATGCTGGGTAATGCTGTTGAGAAGGTCAACAGTATGCAACTTGAATCCAAAGAAATGACTCAGCGTTTCGAAATGGGCGATAAATCGCTCAGCCTGGCTGAAGTAATGCTGGCCAAAGAGAAGTCGGGTATTGCATTTGAAGCCACTGTGCAAGTGCGCAACAAAGTGCTTGAAGCCTACAAGCAAATCATGAACATGCCGGTGTAGTGGAGTAACTGACTGTGGCTGAAGCAACGGGAACAAATCTGGCCGTCTCTGACGGGGCGGATTCCGATAACGAGCAAAAATCCGGCTTTATGGACACCATTGGCAATACCGACATGGTGCGCCAGATGACGCTGGTGGTGGTACTGGTGATCAGTGTGGCCATCGCCATTTTTGTTGTGGTGTTTATTCAGGAGCCTGACTACCGTCCGCTGGCGAAAATGGACACCGAAGAGCTCATCGAAACCCTCGATTATCTTGATGCCAATCAGATTGAATATCAGTTGGAAGGTAACATCGTTCATGTCCGGGTCGACGAATACCAAAAAATTAAACTGGGTATGAGCCGTGAAGGTCTGGCGCAGGCCGAACAGGCTGGCAGCGATATCATTATGCAGGATATGGGCTTTGGTGTGTCACAGCGGGTTGAAATGGAACGCCTGAAACATGCCCGTGAAATGCAGGTGGCAGCAACCATTGAAGATATGGCCAGCATCAAGAAAGCCCGGGTCCTGCTGGCATTACCGAAAGAAAACGTGTTTGCCCGGCGTGAGAAAAAAGCCAGTGCAACAGTTGTGCTTACTGCCACACGTGGCTCGGCGATTACCGGCGAAGAAGTTGATGCAGTGGTCGATATCGTGGCATCTGCGGTGCAAGGGATGGAACCTGAGCGAGTCACCGTTACCGATAGCAACGGCCGTTTACTTAACTCCGGCTCGCAAAATTCAGTGAGTGCCAGAGCTCGTAAGGAATATGAAATTGAGCGCCAACGTGAAAGCGAGTACCAGGAAAAAATTGATGCTATTTTAATTCCCGTGCTGGGCATTGGTAACTATACCGCGCAGGTGGATGTCAGCATGGATTTTACTGCGGTAGAACAAACTCAGCGCCGTTATAACCCGGATTTACCTGCCGTGCGCAGTGAAATGGTGGTTGAGGAAAACTCAGTAGGCTCAGTGGCTGCAGGTATTCCCGGCGCTATCAGTAATCAGCCGCCATTGGACTCAAACATTCCTGAAAACGCCATCGGCAATGGTCAGGTTGCACCTGTCCCAGGCAGAACTACCAAAGAGTCAACCCGTAACTATGAGCTCGACACCACCATTAGCCACACCAAGCAACAAACCGGCGTGATCCGTCGGCTGAGTGTATCAGTGGCCGTGGACTATCAGCAAGCCACAACTGAAGATGGCACCGTTACCAGCGAAGCCCGCAGCCAGGAAGAGTTACTTAGCATTCGCCGTTTACTCCAGGGGGGTATAGGCTTCGACGTTACCCGTGGTGACAGTCTGGAAGTGGTCAGCATGCCGTTCAGCCGCATCGATGCCGGTGATATGGAAGAGTTACCACTTTGGGAACAACCTTTCTTTATGCCTATACTTAAGTGGGTGATGGGCGGACTGGTTGTTATCACGCTTATCTTTGCCGTCATCAGACCGATGTTGTCAAAACTGATCAATCCGGCAGATAGCCAGGGCTCGGATGAATTCGATGCCGATGAAGGATTGGATCTGGGTGATGATACCATTAACATGCTGTCCAGCGAGTTTGATGCCGGCCAGGTAGGCTTTGCACCGGATGGCTCGTTAATGTTGCCGGATCTGCATAAAGATGAAGATGTGTTAAAAGCGGTGCGTGCACTGGTGGCCAATGAACCTGAACTATCTGCCCAGGTAGTGAAGGGCTGGCTGTTGCAGGATGAGTGATTAAGGGGTCGTAAAATGGCAGAAGAACTGGCCACACAAGAAGAACCAACTTACGACGTCAGTAAGCTCGAAGGCGTTGAGAAAGCCGCGATCCTGCTACTGAGCCTGTCGGAAGAAGATGCTGCCCAGATCCTCAAACATCTGGAGCCTAAACAGGTACAAAAGCTCGGTGCCGCCATGGCCCGTATCGATGATATGACACAGGCAAAAATTACCTCTGTGCATAAACACTTTATTGAAGAAATACAGAACTACTCAACCATTGGTTTCCAGAGTCAGGACTTTGTGAAACGGGCATTAACGGCCGCGTTGGGTGAAGACAAAGCCGCTAATCTGATTGACCAGATCCTGATGGGATCAGGCGCCAAAGGCCTGGACTCTCTCAAGTGGATGGACTCCAAGCAGGTGGCCAGTATTATTCGCAACGAACACCCGCAGATCCAGACTATTGTTTTGTCTTACCTTGAGCCGGAGCAATCTGCCGAAATTTTGTCGCAGTTCCCGGAAAAAGTTCGCCTGGACTTATTGATGCGGGTAGCTAACCTCGAAGAAGTTCAGCCTGCTGCGTTGCAGGAACTCAACGAGATAATGGAGAAACAATTTGCCGGTCAGGCCGGTACCCAGGCAGCCAAAATGGGCGGTCTGAAGTCTGCTGCCGATATCATGAACTACCTGGATACCAATATCGAAGGTCAGTTGATGGATGCTATTCGCGAACAGGACGAAGAGCTCAGTCAGCAAATTCAGGATCTGATGTTTGTCTTCGACAATCTGGTGGATGTTGACGACCGTGGTATTCAGGCAATTTTGCGCGAGGTGCAACAAGACTCGCTGCTTAAAGCTATTAAAGGCGCTGACGAAGAGCTTAAAAACAAGATCACCAAAAATATGTCGAAACGTGCAGCAGAAATGCTCACTGATGATCTTGAAGCCATGGGGCCGGTACGGATCAGCGAAGTGGAAACTGCACAAAAAGAAATTCTGTCAGTGGCCCGACGCCTGGCTGATGCCGGTGAAATTATGCTTGGCGGCGGTGGCGGCGAAGAGTTCCTCTAACAGGATAAGCGATGAAATCCTATAAATCATTTACGGTTGAAGAGCTTGAAGACGCCAAAGGCTGGGATTTGCCACATGTTGAACAGCCGCAATCTATGCAAGAGAGCAAAACCAATGCACTGAATCGCCGCAGCGACTGGAAATATGAGCCGCCGGAAGAGCCGGAAGAAATTAAACCGCCCACGGCCGAGGAAATAGAAGCCATTCGTCAGGCCGCTTATGAAGAGGGTTACAACGAAGGCAAACAGACCGGTTTTGACGAGGGAAAAGCCGAAGGTCAGGCGCAAGGGCATCAAGAAGGTCTGGCCAGTGGCCACGAGACCGGGCTGGCCCAGGGGCTTGAGCAGGGCCAGGCACAAATCAGCCAACAAACCGAATTGTGGGAATCGCTGGTGACTCAGCTTCATGAGCCGTTAACCAAGGTGGATGAACAGGTTCGCAAAGAAGTCGTTAAACTGGCCGTAGCGCTGGCACGTTCTGTGGTCAGAACGGAAGTCAGAACCAATGAAGACATTATTCTTCAGGCACTCAGTGAAGGGCTAAAGGTGCTGCCGGTGGAAGAAAACCACTACAGTATTCATCTGCATCCGGAAGATATCCAACTGGTGCAGGCCCATTTTGGCGAAGAAACCATCAAACAACGCGGCTGGACACTCATAGATACCCCGGGCATGGAGCGCGGCGGTTGCGATATCGTTACCCAGCATAACGCTGTAGACCTTTCCATTGAACGGCGCAGTCGTAACGTGTTCGATAAATTCCTGTTAGAGCAGGGCTTATCTGATGACAGTTAGTCTGGTATCCCACCTGCAAAAACTTCAGAAACAGGTGCCATCTCCACCCGTTGTCGCGGCCGGTAAACTTATCCGCGGCATTGGCCTGACGCTTGAGGCGGTAGGCTGTCAATTACCCGTCGGTAGCCAGTGTATGGTGCAAACCATCGACGGCGAAATCGAAGCTGAAGTGGTTGGCTTTGGCGATCATATTACTTATTTGATGCCCACTGAAGCGGTGCGCGGGATTGTGCCCGGCTCACGGGTGTTACCGCTTAATCGGGACAGCGGGTTATCCGTGGGGTTAGGAATGCTCGGCAGAGTGGTGGACGGCAATGGCCTGCCGCTTGACGGGCTTGGCCCCATTGAGTCCAGTGAACGGGTGCCTACCACCAAACCGCCAATTAATCCGCTGGCCCGGCGGACTATCGCCGAACCCATGGATGTGGGCGTGCGTGCAATCAATGCCATTACTACCGTCGGGGTAGGACAGCGTATGGGGTTATTTGCCGGTAGTGGCGTGGGTAAAAGTGTGCTGCTCGGTATGATGACCCGTGGCGCCAAAGCCGATGTGGTGGTGGTTGGTCTGGTGGGTGAACGGGGCCGCGAAGTAAAAGAATTTATCCACGATATCCTTACTGAAGAAGAGCGTCAGCGCGCGGTCGTTGTTGCCGCGCCCGCTGATACCTCGCCACTGATGCGCTTAAAGGGCTGCGAAACTGCCGTTACCATTGCCGAATACTTCCGCGATCAGGGCATGAATGTCCTGTTACTTATCGATTCATTAACCCGTTATGCCATGGCTCAGCGGGAAATTGCACTGGCGGTAGGCGAGCCACCGGCTACAAAAGGCTACCCGCCTTCAGTATTTGCCCGCTTGCCAGCCCTGGTAGAGCGCGCCGGTAACGGCAGCGATAATCAGGGCTCGATCACGGCTTTTTATACTGTCCTGACAGAAGGTGACGATTTGCAGGATCCGATTGCTGACTCCGCCCGTGCGATTCTTGACGGTCACATTGTATTGTCACGTTCGCTGGCCGAAAGCGGCCATTACCCGGCCATCGACATTGAGGCCTCTATTAGTCGGGTTATGCCGCAGGTTGTGAGTGAAGAACATCTGTTTCAGGCTCGTCGTATTCGCCAGGTTTATTCGACCTATCAGCAAAACCGCGACCTGATTACCCTAGGGGCTTATACGCGTGGTACCGATGCACGGGTTGATTTAGCCATCAACGCCGAACCGGCCATCAAAGCGCTGCTGCAACAGGGCATGAAACAGGTGACCGCTTACGATGAAAGCCTGGAGGCCATGAGTAAGCTGGCTGGCGGCTTAGGTAAAGGCTAACACCGATGGCCCGCAACGATGTTACCCGTTCTATTGAGCAGCTCGCCACCGTATTAAAAATGGAGCTGGAAAAAGAAAACAAGGCCTTAAATGCCTTTCGCCTGGCCCAGGATTATCATCAACAACAGCGTACCAAACTCACCAGCCTGCAACAGTACCGAATGGACTATGTGCGACAGCTCCAGCAGGAAGGTAGTGGTGGCGTAAAAGCTCATCACTATCAACAACGTTTGTCCTTTGTCGCCAAGCTGGATAAAGCCTGTGAACAGCAAGGGCATGTTATTGCTCAGTGTAAAATGGCGGCCGACCAACGTCGTACCCAATGGCTGGCGCAGCAGCGACGCCGCCAGGCCGTTGAAAAACTCATTGAGAAGAAAGATCAAAGCCTGCAGATTATCGATAATCGCATCGAACAACAGATGATGGATGAGCTGGCTACCCAGCGTCTGCTACGCCGTACTATCTCCTGACCCCGCCTTTTATAAAAGTGGCGCACTCTTTGCAAAATCTTAACTGAAGCGACTAATACTGATGTAACAACACATCAAATTCAAGCAGTTAGGTATTGAGGACTCGGTTATGATGCAACAGCTTGCCACGCAACGATCACAAATTGCCGCCTTCCCGGAGACATTGCCGGACAGTGCAGCCAAACGTGATCCTGCTCAAACCAGCGAGTCTGTATTACCTGTCAGCCCTGAACAGTCGGCAGCGGCAAAGTCAGGCAACAATACGCCGGCAGAAGATAGCTTTGCCGAGGTGCTTAATCGCCAGCGTAGCGACGAACAAGCTGCTGAGGCTAAAAGCAAAGCTGCTAAAGCTGTTAAGCCTGCGTCTGAGAGTGAGGAAATAGTGGCCTCATCGTCAGCTCAGCAGAGCAAGAAAGAAGCCTCCGATACTAACAGTACGGCAACAACAGAGAGCGAGCCAACCGGCAAGCAAACAGGCGAACCGAGCGGCGATCCAGTCGGTGACCCAGTCGGTAACCCAGCCAGCAAATCAACAGACAAACCGGCTGGTGATTCAGAAAGCGACGCAATAGCGACGTCAGGTAAAATGGCCAGCGGCGCTGAAATGCAGGTAGAGACTAACGAGCGTCAGGATTCAGCCACTCATACAGCTCAGGAACGCATCGACAATATCGCCGCTGCCGAGGAGAATATTGCGGATATTGCCATGTTGCTGGGCGGCAATGCTGCCCCCACGGCCGATGGCGAACCAGATTATCTTGCTATGGTAGATGCCGTACTCGCCCTGCAGGATAAGTTAACCCCGGCCAAAGACACACCAGCAACCGCCAATGAGCCGCTCAGTAGCGAAGATATTATCAGTATGCTGCCAACCGATATTGGGCAACCCATAGAGGGTGACGTGCTGACTAAACTACAGGACTGGCTGAATAGTCTGTTGCCATCTGAAGTGCCGGGAGATATTCAGGCTTCACCACTGCAACAAATGCGCGGTGCTGAACAGGTACTTTCCGATTTATTGGCATTGGTTAAACAGGTCAAAGCCGGTGCAGAAAGTGAAGACGCAGGAACAAACAACAGCCTTCCCGCTGCAGACCCTGCCTGGTTAGCGGCAGTCGAGAACATGACGGCAGAGTCAGCAGATAAAGCCGCTGAAGATTCGCAATTGTCAGAAGAAAACCTGCTGGCACTGGCCATGGCGTTGCTGCAGGGTATACCCGGTGAACGTCAGAACACAAAAAATGACAGCAACATAACGGTTGAGCAAGCTGAACAGGAGTTGTTACCTGAGATAGCAGCGGCCAATGTGCAACTGGCCGAAGAGCCGGTTGCCGTGGCCGAGGTAACCGACGAAGCGCTCATCAATCAGGCGACGCTGCTGGTAAGCCTCATGCGTCAGGTTCAACAACATGCAGAAACACCGAAAGCTGAGGCTAATACAGAGACAAACGTTAATGCCGACAAAGCGCTGGCAAAGCTAACCGACCAGGATGCACTGATATCAATACTGAGCGAAAGTAACGATAAGACCTTACAGGAGCTGGCACAGGTGATGACCGATAGTGCCAGCAAAGCCAATCCGGCACTCACTGATACCCAGTTAAGTCAGATGCGCAGCCAGTTAACCACCGGCCTGGAAGAAATGCGTGCACAATTAAAGCAGGGTCATCAACCGGGTATTGATCTGGCTGCGCTGGTGCAGCAAACCGTGCAGGATGTCGCCCCCCAAAGTAGTCAGAATATAGTGTTACCGGTGATGCAGGATGTTCAGCAACTTACCCAGCTTGCTTCCATGGCAGGCATGAGCCAGGGACAGGAACAACAGCTCAGCGAATTGATCACAGTGGCCCGTGACGTGCTGGTACAGGAAACCCGCCAGCAGCATGGTGATACTATCAAGTCCATGCAACAGCAATCTGTTTTCGAAAAGCCGGTCAATGTGCAGCAATCGCAAGGTCAGCAACAGATCGCCGAAAAAATCCGCTGGATGGTAAATGGTCGTCAGTCGATGGCCGAGATTCGCCTTGACCCTCCGGAAATGGGCAGCATGCAGATCCGCCTGAACGTTTCGGGCGACAGCGCTTCGGTAAGTTTTGTAGTCCAATCACAGCAAGCCAAAGAGGCACTGAATGAAGCCATGCCGCGGTTACGGGATATGTTTTCCGAACAAGGGCTGGATTTAGGTGAATCCTTTGTCAGTCAGCAAAACAGTGGTGAAGCCGGTGATGGCGAGTTTGCCGATCAGCAGGGCGGCGGCTTCGGTGAATCGGCAGAGGAGGAGACAAAAAGTCAGGAAACTCACGTTGTCCGACCTGTAAACGGCCTGATTGACGACTATGTTTAATGAAAACATAGCGTTTGCCGTTGCCATTTATTGGTGAGCAGAGATAATACGCCTAATTTGTGGATGTGAGAGTGGTTGGATAATGGCTGAAGAAGAATTACAGATTGAAGAAACCGGTGGTAAGAAAAGCAAGCTGATGCTGATCATCATTATCGCTGTCGTGCTGATTGGCGGAGGTGGTGCAGCCTATTTCTTCTTATTTGCCGGCGGTGATGAACCCACAGCTGCCGAGGAACTGGCAGCTGAAGGCGGTGGTCAGGCACCAATGGCCGATACCAACGCCAGCGTGGGCACGGCGCTTTACGTGGCCATGCCGCGGCCGATTGTCTTTAACGTGCCGGGTTCTGGTCGGGACAGGCTGGTACAGATTAAAGTTCAGTTAATGGTGCGTGGTACCGATAACGAAGAGAAGGCTAAAACGCATATTCCTTTAATCGAAGGTACCTTGCTGCAAACCTTCAGCGCCAGCAACGCTGATGACCTGGTTACAGAGCCGGGTAAAATTGAGTTAAGAGACAATGCCCTGGAAGCGGTGCAGAACGCACTGAAGGACATTGCCGGTGGTGAAGTGGTTGAACGGGTACTGTTTACCGACTTCGTTATGCAATAGCAGGAGTTCGCTGTGAGCGATTTATTATCACAAGATGAAATTGATGCGCTGCTCCACGGGGTAGATGACGTCGAGGAAGAAGAAGTCGCCCATGATCCGGGAGACTCGTCGGCGCTCGAGTATGACTTTTCATCTCAGGATCGTATCGTTCGTGGCCGAATGCCAACGCTGGAAATTGTTAATGAGCGTTTCGCCCGGCATTTACGGGTGAGTCTGTTCAATATGATGCGCCGCAGCGCAGAAGTGTCGATTAACGGTATTCAGATGATTAAGTTTGGTGAGTACATTCATACCCTGTTTGTACCAACCAGCCTGAACATGGTGCGTTTCAGACCATTAAAAGGCACCGGTCTGATAACCATGGAAGCGCGCCTGGTCTTTATTCTGGTAGATAACTTTTTTGGTGGTGACGGCCGTTATCACGCGAAAATTGAGGGGCGGGAGTTTACGCCTACCGAGCGGCGAATTATTCAGATGCTGCTGAAAATCATTTTCGAAGATTACAAGGAAGCGTGGGCGCCGGTAATGGATGTGTCGTTTGAATACCTCGACTCCGAAGTTAACCCGGCCATGGCAAACATTGTCAGTCCCACGGAAGTGGTGGTGATCAGTTCATTCCATATTGAACTGGACGGCGGTGGCGGTGATTTCCATGTATCACTACCTTATTCGATGCTGGAACCTATCCGGGAACTGCTTGACGCCGGTGTACAGAGTGATAAGGAAGATACCGATCTGCGCTGGAGTAAAGCGCTGCGGGATGAAATTATGGATGTGCATGTTGAGCTCAGCACGCACATGCTGGATTTTGAGGTGTCATTACGGGACGTTATGAACTTCAAACCCGGTGACATTATCCCTATTGAAATGCCCGAGCATATAACAGTGCTGATTGAAGATTTACCCACTTTCCGGGCCAAGCTGGGTCGGTCGAGGGAAAATCTGGCTCTGAAAATTGCTGAAAAGATACCCAGACCTACCTCCGTGAAGTCTGAGTTACAGTTACTTACCCGTGGTGGCCGGATTATCGATAATGATGCCGAACTGCAGGTACTGGAAGAAGATTTGTAATCGCAAGTCAAGTTAAGAGATAAGAGGCGAGATCATGAGTGAAGAAGACGGTATGGACGATTGGGCTGCAGCCATGGCTGAACAGGCCGATGCTGAGTCCGAAAGCGAAGGGGGTGACGACGGCGTCCGCGTAGCTGAACTTGACGAACTGTCTGATGACGCGCCCATCACCCAGGAAGAGAAAAAGAAACTCGATACCATTCTGGATATCCCGGTGACCATTTCCATGGAAGTCGGTCGTAGTCAGATCAGTATCCGTAACCTGCTGCAATTAAACCAGGGCTCAGTGGTTGAGCTTGATCGGGTGGCAGGTGAACCGTTAGACGTTCTTGTAAATGGCACGCTGATTGCTCATGGAGAAGTAGTAGTGGTCAACGACAAGTTCGGGATTCGGTTAACGGATGTTATTAGTCAAATCGAGAGAATCAAAAAGCTCAGGTAAATTTCCTTTCAAAACAGGGGGATGCTTTGTCTCCCTGGTTTCAACCCTGTATTGTGCTGAGGCGCAGGCCGCCAACTCCATCACCAATCCCAGCTCGGTACTGTCAATTTTTCTATCATTGCTGCTGATTGTCGCGATTATATTTTCCCTCGCTTACGTCATGCGACGGTTTAATGTCACTCCCGGCAGTTCCGGCCAGTTAAAAGTCATTGCCAGCCTGTCGGCCGGCGCTCGCGAACGGGTAATGGTGTTACAGGTGGGCAATGAGCAACACCTGATAGGTGTGACCGCGCAAAACATTAATCACCTCAGCAAACTCGAACAGCCTCTGGAAAACGTGACCGGTAACGTTGCTGGCAACAGTGGTGGCGCGGCTTTCAAACAAAAGCTGGTGCAGGCCATGGCGCAAAAAATGAATCCGGGTATGAAGGACAACAACGATGACAAATAAAATGAAAGCCATCGTTATACTGCTTTTAGGCGGTTTGCTGTTGTCTCTGCCAGCAGTTGCTCAGCAAGGTATCCCGGCCGTTACCGTTACCAACAATGGCGATGGTACCCAGGATTACACCATGACCCTGCAGGCGCTGTTTATCATGACCGCGCTGAGCCTGATCCCGGCGTTTATTATGATGATGACCTCGTTTACCCGGATCATCGTGGTACTGTCAATATTGCGTCAGGCCATTGGTTTGCAGCAGTCGCCCTCTAACCAGATTCTGGTTGGCGTGAGTCTGTTTTTGTCACTGTTTATCATGACACCGGTGTTCGATGAAATTAACGTTCGCGCATTGCAGCCTTATCTGGACGAAGAAATGACCTCTATGGAAGCCTTTGAGCAGGCAAAAGGACCCATGCGTGCCTTTATGCTATCGCAAACCCGGGTCAAGGACTTAGAAACCTTTGTGTCGATTGCCGGTGAGGAAGATCAATACGCCGATCCAACCGAGGTACCGCTGAATATCCTTATCCCGGCGTTTGTTACCAGTGAATTAAAAACGGCCTTTCAGATTGGTTTTATGCTGTTTATTCCGTTTTTGATCATCGATCTGGTGGTCGCCTCAATTCTGATGGCAATGGGGATGATGATGCTGTCACCGATGATCGTGTCACTGCCTTTTAAACTGATGTTGTTTGTCCTGGTGGATGGCTGGAACCTGATTTTCGGTACCCTGGCCACCAGTTTTGGCATGGGAGTCTGACCCGATGAGTCCAGAGGTCTTTGTTGAAATCCTGCGTGAGTCTATGTTTATGGTGATCCTGTTGGTATCGGCAGTGATCGTACCGAGCATGATTGTCGGTCTGGTGGTGGCAGTCTTCCAGGCGGCCACCTCTATCAATGAACAAACCATGAGTTTCCTGCCGCGCTTAATTGTTACGCTGCTGGCGCTAAGCTGGGGAGGAAACTGGCTGGTACAGAAACTGATGGATTTTACCTTCCATATGGTAGAGCAGATCCCGCAGGTGGTGGGCTAAATGGAAGTCGAACTGGCAACTATTAATCAGTTTTTAGCTGATTTATTGCTGCCGTTTATGCGTATCAGCGGGATGTTTGCTGCGATGGTTGGTCTTAGCGCCAAATCCATCCCGCCGCAGGTAAAAGCGCTGCTGGCCATGCTCATGACACTGGTGATCATGCCAGTGGTACCGCCAACACCTATTACCCAGATGGTGGATTTAGGCACCATCGTGATTGGTATCCAGCAACTGCTAATTGGTATTGCCGTGGGCTTTTTGTCGATGATGGTGCTTAATACCTTTGTACTGGCAGGGCAGGTAATCGCAATGCAAACCGGCCTTGGTTTTGCCAGTATTGTTGACCCGGTGAACGGCATTAACGTGCCAGCCGTGGGCCAGTTTTATCTGATCCTGGCGACGCTGTTGTTCTGGGGCATGGACGGGCACCTGGCCATGATCAGAATGATTGTGATGAGCTTTGAGGCATTTCCCATTGGCGAAGCCTGGTTTGCCGCCGAGCAACTACGTGATATTGCGCACTGGGCTGGCTGGATGTTTGTGGCGGCACTGACCCTGGCTCTGGCCCCGATTATTTCGCTGTTAATTGTTAATCTGGCGTTTGGCGTTATGACCAAAGCCGCGCCACAGCTCAATATATTCAGCATTGGTTTTTCCATTGCGCAGATAATGGGTTTAATCATTATCTGGTTAACGCTGGATAATTTTTCCACTCACTTTGCTAATCAATGGCAACGTGCTCAACAGTTTATGTGTGAGCTGCTATTGATTTGTCCAAGCTGATAAGGCTGAGCGACGATGGCTGATTCTTCAGAAAAAACAGAAGACCCCACGGGGAAACGAATACAGGATGCCCGCAGCAAAGGGCAGATTGCTCGTTCCAGGGAGCTGTCTACCACACTGGTGCTGGTGGCGAGTAGTTTGATGCTGTTGCTGTTTGGCAGCTTTATCGCTGAAGCCCTGTTTGCCATTTCGGGGCGGATGTTTACCTTGTCGCGGGATGAAACCTACGATCCTACCCATATGTTTTCCGCCTGGGGCGTGGCAATTACCGAGGTTAGTACCCCGGTGCTGTCATTTATGTTTGTTTCAATGATCGCCGGAATTTATGGCTCTATTGCACTGGGTGGTTACAATTTTACCTGGTATTCTGCCGCGCCTCGTTTCACCAAGCTTAACCCGCTAAGCGGTCTTAAACGGATGTTTGGCATTAATGGCCTGGTGGAACTGTTAAAAGCCTTTGCCAAGTTTTTTGTCATCGGTGCAATGGCGTTAATTTCGCTGTCGTTATTTCAGGATGAAGCATTGCATCTGGATCAGGAGATCTACCCACTGAATATTTTTCATGCACTGGATATGATTGAGTGGGCTTTCTTCCTGCTTACCCTGGGCATGGTGCCAATTGCTTTGTTTGATGTGCCATATCAGTCGTATAAGCATAATGAACAAATGAAAATGACCAAGCAGCAGGTGAAGGATGAGCGTAAAAATTCGGAAGGTGATCCGCAGGTAAAAGGCCGCATCCGTAAACTGCAATATCAGGCCGCAGCGCGGCGAATGATGCAGGAAGTGCCTAAAGCTGACGTGGTGGTTACCAACCCAACCCATTACTCAGTAGCACTGAAATATGACGAACACGGCGTGCGGGCCCCGGTGGTTATCGCTAAGGGCGCCGATGAACTGGCCATGCATATTCGTAAAATTGCTACCGCTCACGATGTACCTCTCATTCCGTCTCCCATGCTGACCCGGGCGATTTATTACACCACCGAAGTGGACGAAGAAATCCCGCACAAATTGTTTATGGCGGTGGCCCAGGTGCTGGCTTACGTGTTCCAGCTTAAGAAATACAAAGCAGGTAAAGCTAAACGACCTAAACCACTGGCGCGGAACCTGCCAATTCCCCCTGATATGCGTTATTAACTTCAGGCTTCTCTTACCAGATAGGTCAGTTATGCTGGCCAATCTGAAATTAAACCTCACTGTTGATGATAATTCGAGCACTTAAGCCGAAGTCACAAAAAGCTGGCACGGGGATTGAAGTAGTCCTCGTAAGCGAATTTTAGTGTCAAAAATCGGTGATTGAGAACGTCTCGTTATGGTGTTAACTGAATATCTGCAGCGTGTTGATAAAGCCCGGCTTCAACAGTTAAGTCAGGGTTTAGGCGTACCTCTGGTTCTGCTGGCCATCATGGGCATGGTCATTCTGCCCATGCCGCCGATTTTGCTCGATGTGCTGTTCAGTTTCAATATAGCCCTGTCACTGGTGATTATTCTGGTGGCAGTACTTACCAACCGGCCGGTGGATTTCGGTATCTTTCCGCTGGTACTGCTGATTGCAACGGTTTTACGTCTCGCCCTGAATGTCGCGTCAACCCGGGTGGTATTGCTGTATGGCCACGAAGGGGGCGATGCAGCCGGTAAAGTCATCGAAGCCTTTGGTGAAGTGGTGATTGGCGGTAACTATGCCGTGGGTGTGGTAGTTTTTGCCATCTTACTGATTATTAACTTTAAAGTAGTCACCGCTGGTGCCGGCCGTATTTCCGAAGTGGGGGCCCGTTTTACCCTCGATGCCATGCCGGGTAAACAAATGGCTATCGATGCCGACCTTAATGCCGGCTACATCGATCAGGACGAAGCCCGTCGTCGCCGCGAAGACATTACCGCTGAAGCCGACTTTTATGGCTCCATGGACGGTGCGTCAAAATTTGTTAAGGGTGATGCGATAGCAGGCCTGTTCATTATGCTTATCAATATCGTCGGTGGTCTGTTTATCGGTATGATTCAGCACGATCTGTCATTCGGTACTGCGCTGGAGGTTTACACTATCCTGACCATAGGTGACGGTCTGGTGGCGCAAATTCCTTCATTACTGCTGTCGGTTGCCACCGCCATTATTGTGACGCGTGAAAATGAAAGCCAGGAAATGGGCAGCGAGATCACCACGCAACTGGGTAACAAAAAGGCGCTGTATATTTCTTCTGGCATTCTGTTTGTGATGGGCATTGTGCCCGGTATGCCACACCTGGCGTTTCTGACTTTCTCGGCGCTGGCCGGCGGCTATGCTTATTATCAGACCTATGCCGAAAAACGTAAGGCCGAGCAACCGCCGGTACCGGTGGTCGCCAATAATAATGAAGATCATGTGCCGGCTGAGGTTAAAGAGCTTGGTTGGGATGACGTTCAGCATGTCGATACCATTGGCCTGGAAGTGGGCTATCGGTTAATTCCGCTGGTAGATAAAACCCAGGGTGGCGAATTGCTGACACGGATTAAAGGGGTACGTAAGAAACTGTCCCAGGAACTGGGCTTTCTGATCCCGCCGGTGCACATTCGCGATAATCTGGATCTCGACCCTAACGCTTACAATATTTCCATGCTTGGGGTGACCATTGGCGATGCGGAAGTCAGTCATGACGAAGAGCTGGCTATTAATCCTGGCCAGGTTTTTGGCAAACTGGAAGGGCGGGCTACCCGTGATCCGGCATTTGGTCTGGATGCGATATGGATTAAACCAGCGCAGCGTGAGCATGCACAAACCCTGGGATACACCGTGGTGGATGCGGCCACCGTTATTGCTACCCACCTTAGCCAGTTATTAACCAATAATGCTTATCAGTTGCTCGGTTTTGAAGAAGCACAGCAACTGATGGATATGCTGGCCAAACATAATCCGAAACTGGTTGAAGGGCTTATTCCTGATCTGCTGTCACTGGCGACGGTGGTAAAAGTACTGCAAACCCTGTTGTACGAGGGCGTGCCTATCCGCGATATGCGTACCATCGTGCAGACGCTCACTGAATATGCACCGAAGAGTCAGGATCCTGATGTCTTGGTCTCGGCCGTTCGCATTGCCCTGAAACGCTTAATTGTGCAGGAAATTAACAGCGGTGGGGCAGAGCTGCCGGTGATCACGCTGGCACCTGAATTAGAGCAGATGTTACATCAGTCATTGCAGGCTGGTGGTGATGACGGTGCCGGAATCGAGCCGGGCCTGGCTGAACGCTTGCAACAGTCGTTGCAACAGGCCGGTCAGCAGCAGGAACTGGCAGGTGAGCCAGCTGTATTATTAACATCGGGTATGTTACGCCCGGTATTGTCGAGATTCTTAAAGAATGCAGTGAATGGCTTGCATGTATTGTCATACCAGGAAATCCCGGATGACAAGCAGGTTCGCATTGTTTCTTCCGTCGGTCAGTAACCTGACAGACACCCTGATACCTAAGAGGTCATTATGAAAATTAGACGATTTTTTGGCAAAGACATGCGTGAAGCATTAAGCCAGGTAAAAAATGAACTGGGTAGTGACGCGGTGATCATGTCAAACCGCAAAGTGGCCGACGGTATTGAACTGGTAGCGGCCTATGATAAGGAGCCGGTCGCTAAACTATCGGTACCGCCTAAGCCCAAAGCGCCGACGGCTGTAACAAGCGAAGGCAGTTTGCCGACCTTGAGTGAAATTATCGGTGATGATGGACCGGATACCTTACGAGCCCTGCTGGAAAAGCAGGCTGAGCAAAAAGCCGCTGTGGCCCAGCGCGTCGAAGCGGCCAATGCGGAAGCGGAGAAACGTGCACCTGTAAAGCCCGCTCCGGAGGTTGCGTCAGTTACGCCGAAAAGCCCGGTATTTGACGCCGAAAACGAAGACACTGAGCTTACCAGCGGTGGCACTCTGGCCGATATTCGCGCCGAGATTGCCTCGCTACGCAATGTATTGCAGTTTCAACTGGCGGATATGCAGCAACAGCAGCACTCGCGCCTTAAACCGCAGCAACGTTATCTGCATCAGCAGCTTTGTGACATGGGCATCAGCCAGGCGCTGGCTGCTCAATTGGTGACTTACACGCCAGCGGATTGTAATGAACGTGAAGCCTGGTTATATCTGTTAAAACTTTTGTCCAATCGTCTGACGACCAATAACGATGATATTATTACTCAACAGGGGGTAGTGGCGTTAGTGGGGCCAACTGGCACAGGCAAAACCACCACTATTGCTAAACTGGCGGCCCGTTATGCACAAAAATATGGAGCCGACCAGGTTGCCCTGATAACGATTGATACTTACCGCATCGCTGCCTATGAGCAATTAGCCACTTATGGAAAAATTATTGGTTGCCCGGTTCGCAAAGCGCAGTCTGGTGAACAATTAGCCGATCTGCTGTTCCAGCTACGTAATAAACGCCTGGTATTGATTGATACCGCGGGCTTTAGTCAGCGTGATAGCCGCTTGATCAGCCAATTGGCAACTTTTGGTCAGGTCAGCGGTCAGCAGGTAAAAAACTATTTAGTTGTGCAGGGTAACACGCAACAGGCTACACTTAAGCACATTATAAACGCCTATAAGAGTATTGATTTGCAAGGATGTATCATCACTAAGCTGGATGAGTGCTATAGTTTAGGTGAAGTGATCAGTAATGTGATTGAAGCGCAATTGCCAGTCAGTTATGTTGCCGATGGCCAACAGGTGCCTGAAGATATTCATGTTGCAAATGCAAAATCTATAATCTCTTTAGCAGCAAAGCTTTATAAAAAGTATGGTTTGAATCATACTAATAGCAGTTCCGATGTAAACACAGCACAGGCAGTATGATTGAAGACCAGGCGAGTAGCTTACGAAAGATGAATCAATCACGATTAATCAAGGTAATAGCCGTCACTGGCGGTAAGGGCGGAGTAGGGAAAACCAACGTTACTCTGAACACCGCTATTGCAATGGCAAAACAGGGCAAAAAGGTCATGGTTCTGGATGCAGACCTTGGCCTGGCCAACGTAGACGTGATGCTGGGATTACGCGTTGAGAAGAATCTGTCTCATGTGTTGTCCGGCGAATGCACACTAGACGAGGTGCTGGTCACTGGCCCGCATGGGATTAAAATTGCCCCGGCGACCTCTGGTACCCAGTCAATGACCGAGCTGTCGCCTACTCAGCACGCGGGGCTTATTCGCGCATTCAGCGAACTGCGCTCGCAAATCGACGTGCTAATCGTTGACACCGCCGCGGGTATCTCTGACATGGTGCTGAGTTTTTCAAGAGCATCCCAGGATATCCTGGTGGTGGTATGTGACGAACCAACTTCACTTACCGATGCCTACGCACTGATTAAAATCCTCAACCGCGACCATGGTATTTTCCGCTTCAAGATTGTTGCCAACATGGTCAGAGACGTGCGCGAGGGCCAGGAGTTATTCAGTAAACTGTCTAAAGTCACCGGGCGATTCCTCGATGTTGCTTTGGAGTTGGTGGCAACCATTCCCTTTGACGAAAATATTCGCCGGGCGGTTCGTAAACAAACTGCCATTGTTGATGCTTTTCCATCATCTCCGGCATCCGTAGCAATTAGTCAGCTGGCAACAAAAGCCATGACCTGGCCTATCCCGGCGCAGCCTGGCGGACACCTTGAGTTCTTCGTTGAGCAACTAATCGCGTCGAAGGTGGCAGGGAGATAGCGTGAATAGCAAAGCTGCAGCGTACCAACAACAAACCGATAAAGCGCAGCTGGTTGAGCGACATGCTTCTTTAGTTAAACGTATTGCTCACCACTTGATGGCTCGGCTGCCAGCCAGTGTAATTGTTGATGACCTGATCCAGGCCGGAATGATTGGCCTGCTTGAGGCGGCAAGAAACTTTGACGGTAGTAAAGGCGCCAGTTTCGAAACGTTTGCCGGAATTCGGATCCGCGGCGCCATGCTTGATGAAATCCGCAAAGGCGACTGGACACCCCGGTCGGTGCATAAGAATGGCCGGGCCATTTCTGATGCGATCTCACAGGTAGAGCGTGAAACCGGGCGGGATGCACGGGATGTCGATATAGCGGCTAAGCTGGATGTGTCGCTGCCTGAATATCATCAGATGCTATCAGAGGTCAATGCCGGTAAACTGGTGGGTATTGAAGACTTAGGCGTGTCTGAAGACGTGATCGCGACAGATGAGTCGCGGGGAACGGATTCGCCGCTGGAAGATTTAATGCAAGGTTCATTTCAAAAAGCGCTGGCGCATGCTATTACTACATTACCAGAGCGTGAAGCGATCGTACTATCCTTGTATTATGACGAAGAATTAAACCTGCGGGAAATCGGCGAGGTTCTCGAGGTAAGTGAATCACGGGTCAGTCAAATTCACAGCCAGGCGATGTTAAAACTCAAAGCGCGCATGCGGTCCTGGCAGACTGGTGAGTAACATTAACTATACTAACAATATGACTATCCTCACTGGAGGCAATTTTGGATAAGAATATGAAAATTCTCGTGGTAGACGATTTTTCTACGATGAGACGGATTATCAAAAACTTACTCAAAGATCTTGGCTTTTCCAATATTCAGGAGGCTGATGATGGAAGTACTGCGCTGCCAATGCTGCAGCAGGGCGACTTCGACTTTGTAGTAACCGACTGGAATATGCCTGGAATGCAGGGGATTGACCTGCTGCGGGCGATTCGAGCGGACGACAGCCTCAAGCATTTACCGGTACTGATGGTAACTGCCGAGGCGAAAAAAGAGCAAATCGTAGCGGCCGCTCAGGCGGGAGTAAATGGCTACGTAGTTAAACCGTTCACTGCCGCTACGCTAAAAGAAAAACTAGAAAAGATTTTTGAACGTTTAGGTTAATCCAGTAACGTGTTTAACCGCCGAGGACAACTGGATGACTGATAAAAAGAAAGTCCCCATTACGCTGGATGAAGCGAAGCAGTTGGTTACCTTTCTGGAAGAAGGTGATACCGATTCTGCCAATGCCCTGCTTGACGCTGTCACCATGAAAGAGTCTGTCGAATTATTCGCTGAAGTGGGTAAGCTTACCCGTCAGTTGCACGACTCATTAAATAACTTTCAATTGGATGAACGGATTGCCGGTTTGGCAAACGAAGATATCCCGGATGCGCAGACCCGATTAACCTACGTTATTGAAGAAACCGAAAAAGCGGCTAATACTACAATGGATGCTGTGGAACAGAGCATGTCGATTGTGGAAACCATGAAAGGGCAATTAGACAGTCTGATGCCTGAGTGGAAAAAGTTAATGAACCGCGAAATCGAGCTCGACGAATTTAAATCAATGTGTCTTGACCTGGATAAACACCTTGAGTCTTCCGTGGCAGATGCCGATAAGATGATGGGGCTGCTTACCGAAGTGCTGATGGCGCAGGGATATCAGGATTTAACCGGTCAGGTTATCCGGCGCGTAATTGAATTGGTAAAAGAAGTAGAAGACAGTCTGGTCCACATGCTTACTGTGTTTGGCGGTGCAGAAGCGACAAAAACGGTCAAATCTTCGCAGCCGAAGGTCGAAAAAGCGATTGTTGCTGAAGGGCCAATTATTGATGCCGAGTCGCGCGACGATGTGGTGTCTGGCCAGGATGATGTGGATGACCTTTTATCCAGCCTGGGTTTTTAGGGGAGCGGATACATGTCTTTTGATGTCGATGAAGATATTTTGCAGGATTTTCTGGTTGAAGCCGGAGAAATTCTTGAGCAACTCCAGGAGCAGTTAGTCGATCTGGAAAATAATCCAGAGGATAAGGACCTTCTCAATGCCATATTCAGGGGTTATCACACCGTAAAAGGTGGTGCCGGATTTCTGTCACTAACTGAACTGGTCGAAATATGCCACGGCGCGGAAAACGTATTTGACGTTATGCGCAATGGCCAGCGTTCTCTTACGCCGGAGCTCATGGATACTATCCTGCAAGCCACCGACGTTGTGGTTGAGATGTTTGAAAAGGTCAAAATGCGCGAGCCGCTGGAACCGGCTGACGCGGCGCTGGTTGAAACACTGCATAAATTGAGCAATCCGGAAACTCCGGATGAAAATATCTTTGACGACACTCAGAACGAAGCGCCCGCTGCCGAAGCTGAACCTGTTGAAGAAGAAACTTTCGAGCTGGAAGAAGATACTGCCACTACAGGCAGCCCGTCAGAGCTGATTGAAGACATCACAGAAGATGAGTTTGAAGCGCTGCTGGATGAGCTGCATGGTACCGGTGGTGCGCCAGGCGCATCGGCCGCTAAAGCGCCAACTCCGGCGCCCACACCAACACCAGCGCCAACTGCCAGCAGCGGTGGTGATGAAGACATTACTGACGATGAGTTTGAAGCGCTGCTCGATGAGTTACATGGTAAGGGGCAATTTGGCGGTGAAGCTGCAGCACCTGCGACCCCGCCAGCGGCTAGTCCGGCTCCGCCTTCTGAGTCGGGAGGCGATGAAGAAATCTCCGATGACGAGTTTGAAGCCTTACTGGATCAATTACATGGTCAGGGTAAAGGCCCCGGCGTCGGCGTACCTAAAGCAGATAAACCGGCTGAGAAGCCACGGGTAAAAGTCGAAAACACCCAACCTGAACCGGCTAAAACCGCAGCGCCAGCGGCCAAACCGGCAGCTAAAGCGCCTGCGCCAGCCAAAGCTGAAAGCAAGCCGGCAGCTCCTGCTAAAGCAGCAGAGCCTGCCGCCAAAAAAGAAGAGAAAAAGGCTCCACCTGCAGCGCCACAGGCAGAAACAACGGTTCGGGTGGATACCCGCCGCCTTGATCAGATCATGAACATGGTTGGTGAGCTGGTATTGGTGCGTAACCGACTGCTGAGTCTGGGTATTAGTATTAACGATGAGTCAATGTCCAAGGCCATTGCTAATCTGGATGTCGTGACCGGCGACCTGCAGGGGGCAGTAATGCAAACCCGCATGCAGCCAATCAAAAAAGTATTTGGTCGCTTCCCCCGGGTGGTTAGAGATTTGGCGCGCAGCCTCAAGAAAGAAATCACCCTTGAACTGGAAGGGGAAGAAACCGATCTGGATAAAAACCTGGTAGAAGCACTGGCCGATCCGCTGGTTCACCTGGTGCGAAACTCGGTGGATCACGGTATTGAAATGCCGGATGATCGGCAGGCAGCAGGCAAACCCCGCATGGGTAAAGTTAAACTGTCAGCGTCACAGGAAGGGGATCACATATTACTGGTCATCGAAGATGACGGTAAGGGGATGGACCCTGATAAACTGAAAGACATTGCGATTTCCCGAGGCGTACTCGATGCCGATGCGGCAGCGCGTATGTCTGATGTTGAAGCGTTTAATCTGATTTTTGCACCAGGGTTTTCAACCAAAACAGAAATCAGTGATATTTCTGGCCGTGGCGTGGGTATGGACGTGGTGAAAACCAAGATCAACCAACTCAACGGTACCGTCAATATTGATTCTCAACTGGGTCGTGGTACCCGTTTGGAAATCAAGGTACCGCTGACGCTGGCGATTCTGCCAACGCTGATGATCGTGGTAGGCAAACAGACCTTTGCGTTACCACTGGGCGCGGTGAGCGAAATCATAAACATGGATATTAAAAAGACCAACACCGTAGATGGTCAGTTAACCATGATAGTTCGCTCTAAGGCGATACCGCTGTTTTTCCTCGGCGAATGGCTGATCCGTGGTCCTAAAAATATCGAACGAAACAAAGGTCATGTGGTTGTGGTGCAAATGGGTACCAAACAGGTGGGCTTTGTGGTGGATGCCTTGATCGGTCAGGAGGAGGTGGTCATTAAACCTCTGGACGCCTTACTGCAAGGTACCCCTGGTATGGCCGGAGCAACCATTACCTCAGACGGCGGTATTGCACTGATTTTGGATATTCCGAGCCTGCTTAAGCGATACGCCCGCAAAGCGATCAAATAAGGCGTAGAGAAGAGGATTGTTATTGAATGGCTTTTAAAGTCCTGGTTGTTGACGATTCCAGCTTTTATCGCCGTCGGGTCAAAGATATTCTGAACGAAGACCGGTCACTGGAAGTGGTCGGTGAAGCTGCCAACGGGCGCGAAGCCGTAGAAAAAGTTAAAGCGCTGCGCCCGGATGTGGTCACCATGGACGTTGAGATGCCGTTGATGGACGGCATTGAAGCGGTTAAGCGTATAATGGCCGAATGTCCGGTGTCGATTATCATGTTTTCGTCGCTGACCCATGAAGGTGCTACCGCCACACTGGATGCGCTGGAAGCCGGTGCGGTAGACTTTTTGCCCAAGCGTTTTGAGGACATCGCTAAAGATCGCAGTGATGCAGCAACGCTGTTAAGAACCAAAGTGCGTTTACTGGCGCGCCGGGCTCCGGTTGCGTCGCTTCGACCCCGGCCCACGCCGCGTCCAGCCAGTCTGCTAAAAAAGGCACCGCCGCAACCGGCTAAACCGACGCGATCAATGCCGGCGAATGCGCCTAAATCTACTTTTGTCAGAAGTTCTACCTTGCTCAGTGGCAGTAAGGACACAGCTGAACCGGTCGTGGTGTCGCAGGTTCAACGCAGTGGCAAGCGCTATCGCTGCCTGGCAATTGGTGCGTCAACCGGTGGTCCCGTTGCACTGCAAAAAGTGTTAACGCATTTGCCGGCGCGGTTTCCTTTTCCGATCTTTCTGATTCAGCATATGCCGGGGACTTTTACTCATGCTTTTGCTGAACGGTTGAATCAGCACTGTCAGATTCGGGTAAAAGAGGCTGAACACGGCGAGGTTGTGAAGGCGGGCTGTGCCTATCTGGCGCCTGGGGGTAAGCAGATGGAAGTCGAAAAGCGCGCCGGTCATACTTACATTGTGATCAAAGAGGTAAACTCCTCGGATATTGGCTACAAGCCCAGTGTGGATATTACCTTTAACAGCCTGTCAAAAATATACGGTGGCGATACCCTGGCGGTTATTCTGACCGGAATGGGGGCCGATGGCCGGGAAGGGTGCCGGACACTGAAATCGCTGGGCGCGAAGGTCTGGGCGCAGGATAAAGACAGCAGCGTGGTGTATGGTATGCCACAGGCGGTAACGGTCGACAGACTTGCCGAAGTGAATATTGACATTAATGACATTGGTGAATGCATTAAAACCGAAATGTCCTGATCGATAATTACTGGCAGGCGGGAGAGAAGCGTTGAAAATTTGGACCATAGCCAATCAGAAAGGTGGCGTCGGTAAAACCACCACTACGGTCACTCTGGGCGGGATACTGGCAAAACGTGGCTTTAACGTTTTACTGGTAGATATGGATCCCCATGCTTCGCTAAGTTATTACTTCGGCATTGATTCAGAAGAGCTTTCCAGCTCGGTGTATGACATTTTTGCTAATCCTTCGGGCTTAAGTGACGATAAAGTACTGGATTGTTTATGTCCCAGTAAGCTCGACAGCCTGTTTATTCTGCCATCCACCATGGCCCTGGCTACCTTAGACCGGTCGCTGGGCAACCAGATTGGGATGGGGCTGGTGCTGAAAAAAGCACTGCAACAAATTGAGTCGCAATTTGACTATGTGCTAATCGATTGTCCGCCGGTATTGGGCGTGCTTATGGTTAATGCTCTGGCGGCCTGTCAGAAGGTGATCGTGCCGGTGCAAACAGAGTTTTTAGCCCTGAAAGGACTCGACAGGATGATGCATACGCTCAAAATTATGGGTAAAACCCTGTCGCGGAATTTTGATACGATCATAGTGCCGACCATGTTTGACAAGCGTATTAACGCTGCCATAGCAGCCCAGAAACAATTGCTGCTGGACTACAAAGAACAGATTTGGAAAGGTATGATACCAGTGGATACGCGATTCCGGGACGCCAGCCAGATGCAGGCGCCGGCATCCATAGTGTATCCCAAAGCTCGTGGCGTGTTTGCTTACGAGAAATTACTCAACGTCCTGGATAGTGACTAATATGAGCAAAGATACACCGTTTGCTAAAGAAGAGGTGATGGAAGAATACCTCAGCAGTTTATTACGCGATGTCGAAGATCCGGCAGACGTAACGGCGCGTACCGCCAGGCTGTTAGAAAAGGCAACGGTAGAGCTGACGCCGGAAGTACCGGAGGCGACACTTCCACCTGTGTCTCCACCAGTAAGCGAGCCGGTTGAAACCGAACAGGACATTGCCGCCGAAGAAGTCATCGCTGAAGTTATAGCGAGGGTTGAAGAGAAAGCTGCGGTGCCGCCTCCAGGTGTGCCTTTAAAACCTCTTGAAGAACGCTTGGATAACGCGTTCCAGGCATTGTTTTTTGAAGTGGCCGGTTTAACTCTGGCAGTGCCGCTGATTACCCTGGGCGGTATTCATAACCTGACCAAAATTGGTCCGTTATTCGGTAAACCAGCCTGGTTTATGGGTGTCATGCTGCATCGGGAAGAAAAATTAAGCGTTGTGGATACCGCGCGATGGGTTATGCCGGAAAAATACGACCAAACTCTGGCGGATAAGCTAAACTATCAGTATCTCATTATGTTAGGCGATAGTCCGTGGGGGTTAGCCAGCGAAAAACTGGTTAATACAGTGACCCTAAGCAAGGACGACGTGAAATGGCGTCAGGCGAATGCAAAGCGTCCCTGGCTCGCCGGTATGGTAAAAAATAAAATGTGTGCATTGTTGGATGTTGATGAACTAATATCAATGCTGAATAACGGCTTGGGCAGTAAAGACCAGGTACTATAGTCAAGTGGAGCCAAGTGCATGAGTGATGACAGAAATAATAACGCAGGCAATGTCGACGATCAGGTATTGCAATGGGTAACCTATCGGTTAGGCGAGGAAACCTACGGTATTAATGTAATGCAGGTGCAGGAAGTATTACGTTACTCTGAGATCGCTCCGGTACCTGGAGCGCCGGATTACGTGTTAGGTATTATTAACCTGCGTGGTAACGTGGTCACCGTTATTGATACCCGCGCTCGCTTCGGGCTACCACCGGAAGAAGTTACCGATAACACCCGTGTGGTCATTATTGAGTCTGATGAACAGGTGGTGGGTATTCTGGTAGATAGCGTTGCCGAAGTGGTTTACCTCAAGTCTTCAGAAATCGACAGTGCGCCAAATGTGGGCACCGAGGAAAGCGCTAAGTTTATTCAGGGTGTCAGTAACCGCGACGGCGAGCTGCTTATTCTGGTTGATCTCAATAAACTTCTCAGCGACGAGGAATGGGACGAGCTAAGCAGTCTGTAAATTAAACGGCCGTTCTTACTTCACATGGAAGTTAATCTGTCTTTACTGATAGCCGTTGCTGCTTTATGCCTTTCGGTGCTTTTTACCATCGTACTCTGGTTTGCCAGTCGTCGCAGCAATGCACGGCTGACCGAAGCGCTGGTACAGCAACAACAGCAGCTCAGCGCTCTGAAAAAGCAACTCCATATCAACGCCAGTACGCTTGAAGAGATTCAGGCGCGTAGTCTGGTGGTAGCTAAAAATACCGAACAAACCGAAGCGACACTGGTTGCTTTACAACAGCAATTTACCGCCTTAGGTGAGCAGGATCCCGACAGTCGCCTGTATCAACGTGCCGCTGAAATGATTCAGTCCGGTGCCAGTGCCGAGGAAGTCATGCACAACTGCGATCTGCCCTTAGCGGAAGTCCAGTTGCTGATGAACATCCATCAGCCCAAATAGGCTGACCTTCGCTCCGCGCGAGTAAAAATTCACCAACATCGTTAACCCCACCTTCACTGTAGATTGGTTTTTTCGCCAGACTAAGCCTGCATAGCTTTTTGTTTATCTGTCTAGTGTTATCTATAAATAGCTGTTTTAATTATGTTTATTGTTAATTCCGTTACTCAATCTGGTAAATGCGACAGTTTACTTATTGAACAATCAGGTTGTGCAAAAAAATAACCCTAATGTAAAAAAAATGTGTAAGTGATGTTAATTATTGGCGTTCACAATGCCCTACTTAAGGCAATGTTGCGCACATAATCAGCAAATTGCCCGGACACACAGAAAAATTACAGGGGTACTACTATGAACAAACTCATGATTGGCGGGGTGCTGCTATTACTCAGTGCAGCGCCTCAGGCAATGGCCAGCGTTATCACTAATGGTGGCTTTACGGATTGCAGTTATAACGGCTGGTCAAAAGACACCGACGGTGCTGGTGATATCAGCGTCCTGGACGACTTTACTATTACCAGCGGGCCGGATTGCGCCGCTGAACTGCTAGTGGACGCTGGCAATACTGAAGCCTGGTTTGCTAACACTTTATTCCAAAACATTTCGCTCAATAGTGGCGAGCAATATCAACTCAATGTGGATTTGACAGCCGGTTCTGAGTTCAGCAGTGCTGATAACGGCTTTATAGCCGACAATTTTGTGGTGGCATTTGGTGATGGCAGCGGCAGTTATTACGGTGCGGATGGCCAGCTGGGCAGTGTTTTCTCCGCCGATATTGACGGTAATAACAGCTATTCGCTTAACATTATGCTCGACGAGACGCTTTCAGCTTTCGCTAATTTAAGCCTCGAATTTCAGTTACTCATTGGATTTGATGAGTTCGGCAGCGATTTTGGCGGCTCATTTCTGCAAGTAGATAACGTGTCGATTACCGCAGTGGGTGACGACAATGTTGCCGTAAGTGCACCTTCTCAGGCGTTATTATTTGGCCTGGGGCTGGCCGGACTGGTTTTCGCAAACCGTCAGCGTAGCACGGGAGGTGATCAATGAGACTGAACGCCTTTTCTATTGCACTTATCAGTGCCGGGCTGGCTGCGGTTACACCGGTCAGTGCTGCCTGGCAGCCATTGAATGACGGCGTTGATACAACGTCGTCGCGAGCCACTGTAGACAGGGTTAACCGGGTTTACAGTTCGGTGGTTACCCTGACCAATACCTCTGATGACATTATCGAAGGACCTTTTCGGGTGTTGATCACTGATAGTTCTATTGCGGTCAACGGTGCTGACGGTTATACCGGTAATGGGGTCCCCTATTTCGACGTCGGTGCTGATAGCCTGGCAGCGGGCGAGAGCACTGCGGTTTCAGTTTCCTTTAACCTGGAGCGTAAACGACTCAGTTTTACCCCGGTACTGGAACAGGATAATCCCAACATCGGTATTTATGCTGAGGCAGAAGGCGGCGCAGATGCCACATTAAACTACCTGGGCATGGACCTGATTATAGAAAACGGCGAGCCAGAGTATGTGACCACACTGGTGAATGCTACCACGCCACCGGAAGATGACAGCCGGGTCGGTGAATTACTGGTTAATTTCAACCAGGCCGGTACCTATAACCTGTATGCACGGCTTCGTGTGGGGCCGGAAGGGTTTAGTGATGACAGTATGTATATCCCTTCGGCGCTGGGGAGTGCTAATGAGTGGATCCTGGTCAATGGTATCAGCGGCTATGCTGCGCCAGGCGAGCCCGGTTATGAACCGGATACCGTGGTTGATAGCGGTGGAGAGGCTAACTTAGAAGCCTTTATGTGGGTGGCTATCCCGGATGGCGAATATACCGTTGCCGATAATAATGTGACCGAAGTCTTCCGCTATGCCAGCCGTGAGGATGGTCTGGACATTGATAAGTTTGTGTTTGCGCCAGTCGGGCTGACCTATACCGTCGACCAGTTGGAAAATGGCTTACCGGGCGAAATCGTCACGCCGCCAGAAACCTACACGCCGTCTGGCCCGCCATTAGCCGACGGACAGCCTAAGTTTTTAGGTGGCGTTTGTTGCGGCGCACAGCGGCCAAACTTTGAGGCGTACTGGAATCAGGTGACTGCAGAAAACGCCGGTAAATGGGGCTCGGTTGAATCGGTCCGCGACCAGTTTAACTGGACTGCTTTGGATGAAGCCTACAACCTGGCGAAAGATAACGGTTTTATCTATAAACATCACGTCCTGGTGTGGGGCAGTCAGCAACCTGGCTGGATAAGTGATTTGTCGCCATCTGAACAGCTAGATGAAATCCTTGAATGGTATCAGGCCGTTAACCAACGCTACCCGGCGATGGATTTCATCGAGGTGGTGAATGAATTCGATAATGCGCCGCCGGATGGTGGTAATGGGCGACCGAATTACGTTGATGGCTTGCGCTTGTACGCGCCTGAAGTGACTGCAGAGGTGGAAGCTTTCTTCCTCGCCCGGGGCGATGATGCGTCTACGGCAGCACAAAAAGCCGAAGACTACGATTGGATAGTAAACGCTTTCCAAATGGCGCGGGACATTTTCCCGGCCAGCACCCAGCTAATGTTTAACGAATACAGCGTGATTAACTCTGACGCCAGAACCGACAAGGTGATTGATTTAGCCAACCTGCTGCAATCGAGGGGCCTTATTGATGCAATTGGTTTCCAGGGGCATGCTTTTTCAACCGGCGGCCCACTTGAAACCATGCTCAGTAATATTGACCGGATGGAAAGCCAGACGGGTCTGGATATTTATCTGACTGAGCTGGATATTGACGGCGCTGATGAACTCACTCAGTTGCTGGAATACCAACGCCTGTTTCCGGCATTCTGGACGCATCCGGCAATCAAAGGGGTAACCATGTGGGGGTATTTGCCCGGCCACTGGCGTGAAGAGCAAGGGGCCATCCTGGCCTACGACACCGGCGTAGAAAAAGCGGCGCTTAAGTGGTTGAAAGGCTATGTTCGCGAGCTGGCGCCGCAGTTTAATCAGCCATCTCTGATCACCGTGGATGAAACCACCGAAGTGGGTATGCAGGTGGCGGATTTAGTCTCTTATGATTATCTGGGCAACCCCCATGATCAGACTTCAGCGGTACAGTGGACGGTGTTAAGTGGCAATGAAGCCGGCTTGTTTGCGCTGGATACGCAAAGTGGCAAAATCAGTGTGGCTGCCCCGCTTAGCCCCGGCTTATATGATTTGTACATTCAGGTAGTTGAGGGCGAGTATCCCAGCTTTACCCGTAAGGTACAGATTGTGGTGCCCGGCGATGATTTGCCACCTGAGGTTATTGAATATGACTTCAGTGATGGTGCTCAGGGCTGGCGCGGTGATTACGGTACGTCGGCAACGGTAGGTTACGACGGCAGTATTCCCGCGGCATTATTAATTCCGGATTGGGTTGGGCGCAACGCACAGGAATATATCGAAGAGATCAGTATGACAGATCTCAACGGTGCTAATCTCAGTTATACCGTAAATGTTACGCAGGCCCAGGTAGATGGTGGTATGACGATTCAGCCTTATGTGCAAACAGGTGGACCAAGCTATACGCGGATCTACGGTCAGGCTGTCGTGCCGGTAGCTGGTGAAAATGTGATCACCTTTGCGCCTGAGGACAATGGTGCCGGTGATCTGGCGATCATCCAGCGTCTTGGATTGCAACTGAATGGTCCGCTAAGTCAAGGCACTGATGATGTAGTTGAAATGACTTATGTCAGACTGGAAATCCCGACGTCATTACCCAGCGCTGAAACCGTGACCTACGACTTTATCAGCGACAGCGAGGGTATGCGCGGTGATTATGGGACTAACGCCAGCGTGATCCATCGTCCGGCACTGGAGGCAGTCAGCCTGCAACCGAATGACAGCAGTGAAACCCATAACTACATACTGGGCGTGCCGAGCCGGGATTACAGTGGCGCGGCAATTACCTACACGCTCAATGTCAGTAGTGAGCTGGCAGATGATGGTCTGAGTGTGCAGGGGTATGTACAGACGGGCGAGCCAAATTACGCGCGCATCTACGGCTCACTGGAACCTTTATCAGCAGGTAGCAACCTGTTTACCTTCTATCCCCAGGATGACGGTAACGGGAATATTGAAAACATCGAACGCATTGCCTTGCAGATAAACGGTGCCTTTGTCGCCGATGAGGACAGCGAAATCCTTATTGAGCGCATTGATGCCGACTTCCCTTAATCCTGTATTAAGGCAATAAAGGTAAGCCCCGCTGGTCGGGGCTTTTTACTGATCGCTGCAAACACACCCACATTCACCGGCAAGGAGGCGATAAATCACTTACACTTTGGGTAGCACCGCTTTGGATATAACTAAACGTTTAGACGTCTAGACGTAAAGATGTTGACATTGGTCAAACTTTAGCGACAATAGCTGCATAACCACATTGCCCGGAGTTGCCATGCCAATCAGGATCCCAGAAAATCTGCCCGCACAAAACGTCTTATTGGGTGAGAATATTTTCACCATGGATAGTCAGCGAGCGGCGAGTCAGGATATTCGCCCCATGGAAGTGGCTATTCTCAATTTAATGCCGAATAAAATTGAGACTGAAGTCCAGTTATTAAGGCTCCTTTCCAATACGCCGCTGCAAATCAATGTGGACTTAATCCGAATCAATGATTTAACCCCTAAAAATACGCCTCAGTCGCATATGGATGCGTTTTATCATGACTTCAGTGATGTAGTAGAGAAGCGCTACGATGGTCTGATTGTTACCGGCGCACCGCTGGCTTTGCTCGACTACGAAGACGTGAATTACTGGGATACCATGAAAACCATTCTGGAATGGGCCAACCGGCACGTGCAGTCCACCTTGTATTTATGTTGGGCCGCCCATGCCGCTATGTATCACTTTCATGGCATTCAGCGCATATTGCGTGAAGAAAAACTGTCCGGCGTGTTCCACCACCGGGTGAATGATCCGCGCAATGAGCTGTTACGTGGCTTCGATTCTGAGTTTTATGCGCCGCATTCCCGCTATGGTTACATTGATTCGGCCGACTACAATAGTATCCCGGGCCTCAGTGTGATTGCCGAGTCACAAGACGCTGGAGCTTACGTAGTGGCGTCGGATGATAAGCGGATGGTGTTTATCACCGGTCATCCGGAATATGATCCCGAGACGCTTAACGATGAATACGTTAGAGATCTTAACGCTGGCTTAGAACCAAAAATTCCGTGTAACTATTATCCGGATGACGACCCGGGCAAGCCACCCGTGGTAAGATGGCGCGCACATGGCAGTTTGCTATTTACCAATTGGATAAACTATTACGTTTATCAGACAACGCCGTACGATTTAAATCAGCTGGTCGAGAAAGATCAGCGCAAGAGGTAGCACGTGAGCCGATACACAGACAAACAGATATTCGATCTGGCCGCCAACCGCATCCTTATTCTTGATGGTGCCATGGGTACTATGATCCAGCAACACAAGCTGGAAGAAGAAGACTACCGCGGAGAGCAGTACAAAGACTGGCATTGCGATATCAAAGGCAATAACGATCTGTTGGCGATTACTCAGCCGGACATTATCTATGATATCCATTGTCAGTACCTTGAGGCCGGTGCGGATATCATCGAAACCAACACTTTTAATGCTACCACGATTTCCATGGCCGACTACGACATGCAGGCCATTTCAAGAGAAATTAATGTAGCGGCTGCGCAGCTAGCCCGTAAAGCCTGTGATGAATTCACCGCAAAGAACCCGGATAAACCTCGTTTGGTAGCCGGTACCATTGGGCCAACCAGTCGCACGGCGTCAATATCCCCGGATGTAAACGATCCGGGCAAACGTAATGTCACCTTTGATGAGTTGGTGGAAGCCTACAGTGAGAGCTGTGAAGCCTTAATTGAAGGCGGCTCCGACCTCATCCTGATTGAAACCATCTTTGATACGCTCAATGCCAAAGCCGCTGCGTTTGCGGTGGAAGGGGTGTTCGAAAAGCTGGGACAGCGTTTGCCGGTAATGATCTCCGGCACCATTACCGATGCTTCCGGACGCACGCTGTCGGGTCAAACTGCTGAAGCCTTTTATTATTCCATGCGCCATATTAAGCCGGTGTCATTTGGTCTCAACTGTGCGCTAGGGCCGGATCTGCTGCGCCAGTATGTGGAAGAAATCAGCAATGTGGCTGAGTGCCTGGTATCGGCTCACCCCAATGCCGGTTTGCCCAATGAATTTGGTGAATACGATATGGAAGGGCCTGAAATGGCGGAGCACATTAAGGAATGGGCCGAGTCGGGGTTAGTCAATATTGTAGGCGGTTGTTGTGGCAGCACGCCGGAGCATATTCGCGACATCGCCAATGCGGTGGCCGGCGTGGCACCGCGAGAAATCGTTAAGCTTGAGCCGAAGATGCGTTTATCCGGCTTAGAACCCTTCGTGCATTGAGGAATAGTTGTGTCTGCAGAGTTTTCCAGTTTTATTAATATCGGTGAGCGCACGAATGTCACCGGTTCTGCCAAATTCAAACGTCTTATCCTCGAAGGCGATTACGAAACGGCGCTCGACGTAGCCCGCCAGCAGGTAGAAAACGGCGCGCAAATTATCGATATCAACATGGACGAAGCCATGTTGGATTCGGTTGAGGCCATGCAAACCTTTCTGAATCTGATTGCCTCAGAACCCGACATCAGCCGGGTGCCGATTATGATTGACTCATCAAAATGGGAAGTCATAGAGGCCGGTCTTAAGTGTGTGCAGGGTAAGGCGATTGTTAACTCTATCAGCCTTAAGGAAGGTGAAGAAAACTTTATTCACCAGGCCAAACTGATCAAACGTTACGGCGCGGCAACGGTAGTCATGGCGTTTGACGAAAAAGGTCAGGCCGACACCAAAGAGCGTAAAATTGAAATTTGTCAGCGCAGTTATAAGGTGCTGATTGAAAAAGTCGGTTTTGCGCCGGAAGACATTATTTTCGATCCGAATATTTTTGCCGTCGCAACCGGGATTGAAGAACACGACAATTACGCGGTGGACTTTATTGAAGCCACCCGGGTGATTCGCCAAACCTGCCCGCATGTGCACGTATCTGGGGGCTTGTCGAATATCTCGTTTTCGTTTCGTGGTAATAACCCGGTACGTGAAGCCATGCACTCGGTATTTCTGTATCACGCCATCCGCGCTGGCCTGGATATGGCCATTGTTAATGCCGGTCAGTTGGAAGTGTATGATGAAATTCCAGCCGAACTGCGTGATGCAGTAGAAGACGTTATCCTTAACCGCCACAGCGAGGCGACCGATAAACTGCTTGAGCTGGCCCCTAAGTATCAGGGTGATGGCAAGGCGGTGGTTAAAGAAGACCTCGCCTGGCGTGAACTGCCGGTCAATAAACGGTTGGAACATGCGCTGGTAAAAGGCATCACCGATTTTATTGAAGACGATACCGAAGCCGCTCGTCAGGCTGCAGATAAACCATTGCACGTTATTGAAGGGCCGTTAATGGACGGCATGAACGTGGTGGGCGACCTGTTTGGTGAAGGTAAAATGTTCCTGCCACAGGTGGTGAAATCTGCCCGGGTAATGAAAAAAGCCGTGGCGTACCTGCAGCCTTACATCGAAGCCGAGAAGTCTGAAGATACCAAGAGTAACGGTAAGATCCTGCTGGCCACGGTAAAAGGCGATGTTCACGATATTGGTAAAAATATCGTCGGCGTAGTACTGCAGTGTAATAACTTTGAAGTGGTGGACATGGGCGTAATGGTGCCCTGTGCAGCGATTTTGCAAAAAGCCAAAGAAGAAAACGTTGATATGATTGGCCTGTCGGGGCTGATTACGCCGTCACTGGATGAAATGGTTCATGTGGCCAAAGAAATGGAACGGCTGGATTTTGACCTGCCATTGCTGATTGGCGGCGCTACCACTTCTAAAGCCCATACTGCAGTGAAAATTGAGCAGAATTATCATGCACCGGTGGCGTACGTGCCCAATGCCAGCCGCGCGGTAGGTGTTTGCCAGAAACTGCTGAACAGAGAATCCCGCGACATCTTTGCCAAAGAGCTGGCTAAAGAATACGACATCGTGCGCGACCAGCATGCCCGTAAAAAGCCACGCTCCAAGCCGGTAACGCTGGCAGAAGCCCGTGCCAATGCACATGTACCGGATTTTAGTGTGCCGCCGGTAACGCCGAACAAGCTCGGGGTTACCCCCGTTGCGGCGGATATTGCCACCTTGCGTAGGTACATCGACTGGACGCCGTTTTTCCTGACCTGGTCACTGGCCGGTAAATACCCGCGTATTTTAACCGACGAAGTAGTAGGGGAGCAGGCTCAGTCATTATTTGATGATGCTAATGAAATGCTCGATAACCTGATCGCAAACGGCGGATTGGAAGCAAAAGGCGTTATGGGTTTATTCCCGGCCAACCGTCGGGATGACGACGTGGTTATTTATACCGATGAGTCACGGACAGAAACCCTGGGTGTGTCGCATCATCTGCGTCAGCAAACGCAAAAACCAAAAGGTGCCAACTATTGCTTAAGTGATTTTGTGGCCCCAGTTGGTTCAGGTATCAACGACTATATTGGTGCGTTCGCGGTAACCGGTGGAATCGGTGAAGACGAGCTCGCAGCGCAATATGATGCCCAGGGCGATGATTACAATGCGATCATGGTGAAAGCGGTAGCCGATCGTTTAGCCGAAGCTTTCGCAGAGTACCTACATGAGCGCGTACGCAAAGAGTACTGGGGATATGCCCCGGATGAAAACCTGGATAACGACGCGCTGATCCGCGAAAAGTATCAGGGGATTCGCCCGGCACCCGGTTATGCGGCTTGCCCGGAACATACCGAAAAGCAGCTCATCTGGGATTTACTCGACGCCGAAAAACATACCGGTATGTCACTCACCGAAAGCTACGCCATGTGGCCGGGGGCCTCAGTTTCAGGCTGGTATTTTTCTCACTCTGAAGCCCGCTATTTTGCGGTCGCGAAAATTCAGCCGGATCAGCTGGAAAGTTATGCCGAACGTAAAGGTTGGGATCTGCAAACGGCTGAAAAATGGCTGGCGCCTAACCTGAGCGATTAACGCTTATGTCCAAGCCCTTTAGTCAGGCCTGTGAAAATAACAAAGCACCGATTTTAGCGGTGCTTCGTGATGCCTTTGAGCAGGCCAGTAAAGTACTGGAGATAGGTAGCGGTACCGGGCAACACGCGGTGCATTTTGCTGCCGGCTTGCCCCACCTGTACTGGCAAACCAGTGATGTACCATTACATCATGAGGGGATTAACGCCTGGGTTAACGAAGCAGCTCTGCCAAACCTGGCCGCGCCAATCCCCCTGCATATTGGCCAGGATAACTTTCCTGAGAGTGGCTTTGATGCGGTTTACTCGGCCAACACTGCGCACATTATGTTTGCCCATGAGGTGCAACAGATGATGGCGGGTATTGCCAAACTGTTACCTGCTGGCGGGATCTTCTGCCAGTATGGCCCGTTCATTTATCAAAACGCTTTTTCCAGCGCCAGTAATGAAGCTTTTCACTATAGTTTGCTGGAGCGTGGACTGGGCGGCTATAAATCTATCGAAGAACTTATTGTGTGGGCGGGCGAGTCATTGCAACTGACCGATATGATTGACATGCCAGCCAACAACCTTTGTCTTATCTGGCGCAAACAGGACTAACTGTTGCCGAACATCTTACGACCATCCCATACTCGATTAACGCTTAAGATTCCGGCCTCGCTGACGATATAAATAATATTGCGAAAGGCCTGATATTAAACTAGTTTTTAAGTACAAAATGCGGGCACCACGCCCGTTGATATCTTCAGGGCACTTGCTGGGGTTAGCGACGGCCAAAGGATAATAGAAGTGAGAAGAATGTGATTGCAGTTTCTGCTAATGCCAGAGAAGTAACCTTTTCTGCCGACGAACTTATCGTGAGCAAAACCGATTTGCGCGGCAACCTGACTTACGCAAACCGGCACTTTATGCGGGTGTCCAATTTTGCTGAAAGTGAGTTGCTCGGCCAGCCCCACAATATTATTCGTCATCCGGATATGCCCAGAGGCGTGTATCATGCGATGTGGAAAACCCTTAAGTCCAAGCACGAATTTTTTGGCTTTGTTAAAAATCTGACGTCCGATGGCAATTATTACTGGGTGTTTGCCAACGTCACGCCTGACTTTAACAAAGGCAATGTGGAAGGCTTTTTCTCTGTTCGCCGCCAGGCGCCAAGAGCCGCACTGGGGATTATTGAGCCGGTATACCGTCAGATGCTGGAAATGGAGCAGCGCAGTCGTAAAGAAACGGCGCCAACCGATTCCTGGAACTGGTTACAGGAGCACATAAAAAGCGAATCCGGCCTGAGTTACGAAGAGTTTGTCATCGGACTCTACGAAGAGCACTGTTAAGGGAATGGCTATCATGAAAGAAAACACCAGTAACGTCAGTAAAAACATTCCCTTTTTATCGCAGAAGTTTTTAATAAACTGTGTGGTATTCATTGTGCTAACCGTTGTCCTGGCGGTGTATAGCATCATTGCTAACGGCGTAGGGTTTGTGAACGTGAGTTCGCCGATAATCGCGGTGGTGTTTGCTATTTACGCTTATCGTGATCATCAGCGGCCCATTGATGCACTGAGCGCCATTCATCTAACCCTCAAAGAAGCGATTCAGGGCAATACTCATGTGCGGGTTACACAAACCCGTGGGCTAGGCGAAGTGGGTAAGGTGGCCTGGGAGCTTAACGACTTCCTCGATATTGTCGAAACGAATTTTAAAGAGCTGTCTAACAGTTTTGAACGGGCGGGAAAAAGGCAGTTTTACCGCAAAGGCCTGGTGAAAGGCCTGCCCGGTGAATTTGCGGAGATCATGAACAACGTTAACGGTGCTATTGGCGCCATGGAAAAAGCCGATACCTTTGCCCGGCAAAATCGCCTGCTCAGCGAAATGCACCATCTTAACACCAGTAACCTGTTGGATAATCTCAAAGACAGTCAGAGTCAGATGGTTATTCTGTCGGAAAAAATGGATGATGTACTTAACATTGCCGGCGAGAGTAAACACGGCGCTGACCGCAGTGCGAAAACGGTAGGCGAGCTTAAGGTTTCCATTGAGCAGGTTAATGAGCGTATGGTGTCAGTGGAAGAGACGGCAAATCTGTTAGCCCAGGAGAGTAGCCGGATTGCCGAAACCGTTAAGCTGATAGGTGACATTGCTGAGCAAACCAACTTACTGGCACTTAACGCCGCCATCGAGGCAGCCCGGGCAGGTGAAGTGGGGCGGGGCTTTGCTGTGGTGGCAGATGAAGTGCGACATCTGGCCGATCGTACCCGAAAATCCACCGAAGAAATCGGCGATATTATTTTTAATCTGACCGGCAAGATAGACACGATGGTGTCACAAACACTGGAAGTAGCGCAGAGCACCAAAGACATAGGTGATGAAGTCTCCAGTTTCCACACCAATTTTGAATCGGTAGCGAAAGCCGCCGACGATACGATTACGTTAATAGGCCAGACCAAAGACAGTTCGTTTGCTTCACTGGTGAAACTCGACCACATCATTTATATGCAGAACGGTTACATCGCTATGGAAAATGATGCTGAAGGCAAAGAAGCCGATGCGGTAAAAGTGGACCATATGTCGTGCCGTTTAGGGAAGTGGTACTACGAGGGCATTGGCAAGGAAATCTTCAGCGGTCTCACAGCCTACAAAGAGCTGGACCGCTATCACGCTGGTGTGCACCAGAACGTGCATAAAGCCATGGAATACGTCACTCAGGACTGGCTGCGCAGCGATGATGTGTTTGACGGCATTATTCATCATATGAGTTTAGCTGAGCAAAACAGCTCACAGGTAATCAACTGCCTGACCAGGCTGGTGGATGAAAAACACCGGTTACCTACAGTGCGCTAATGCCAGCGGTTAAACATAAAATGTACTGATTCTATACAACCGACAAATTCGGATTTTGTGTTTAAACAAACCTAAGGGTTCTCAACTGAACAATGGCTGCAAAGAGCGAATAGCGGAAGTAAACATCAAGCGGTTTAAATAAAGGTTAATTGCCAATAGCGGACCTTCTAAACTCATACTTGAACCCCATCAAATTGACTGAAACTAAATTGATGTATTTTTCCGGACTTACTGAGAATTCTCAGTAAATACATGTAACCAGGGTAAATATTAGCTAGATCATTGTTTTAAAATCGTTTTATTTCACCTGAGTACCGTTATTACTGAGAATTCTTAATAATACTCAAATAAATCATTGGAAACTAGCTAATAATCAAGTGTAAGGTATTGTTATCACTAAATTATGTTGGGAGTTCAGGGATGAGTAAGACTGCGTGTTACTGTGAACTCTCTATAATAAGATGTTAGGTGCTTTTGTGGACATTCATGATTGGTCAAAATCTGGAAACATCGCTATTTGGCGATATGAGCCACAGGCGAAGAACTTTCCTGGCTGGCACATGAGTTGTGATTCAGAAGGATATAAAAGCCTTTATGAGCTTCTGTCGCTATTCTTAGATTCAGATCCCATGATAAAACGAACATTGGTATTAGATACACCGGATCCATATATCGCGTCTTCAACACTAAAAAAGACAATGCAAAATAAGTTAGTAATTGTTCATAGGTTGGACATTAAGGATTAACCGAAACCAATCCATACTTCAAGCGCCCGGTTTTCCTGTCTCTGTCAGGATGTGCCCGTTTGGCATATCTTGACAGGTAATTCACTGCCCAATTCCAAGTT